>JACCDI011140026.1_pt1 | contig 29112 bp, 21 predicted proteins | sample 7442791 | NCBI WGS metagenome assembly JACCDI01 (sample SAMN15323434, study PRJNA562643) | freshwater metagenome | isolation source: river surface water | place: USA:Blue River Watershed | collected 2017-08-15
CGCTTATCGGCTGTATGTTTTTAATGATCCCAGCGTCCAATCAAAGCACTTGGCCTCTCTTTTTTGCCTAACCCCGCTGCGATCAGCAGAGCCTCGTATTATGACACAGATTTTTGCGTCCGGTCAAATTATTTCAGGGTTTGTACTGATTTTTTTCTGACCAACTCGCTGCGCCTTTGCTTTCTGCGTTGTGAGCAGCGAAGCCTTGCAGTATACAACAGATTTTGAGCTCGCGTCAAATCTTCGAAAATTTTTCTGTTTTCGCCCATCAGCCTTGCGAAGCGGCCTTCGTGGACGCTCTGGGAGGGGGCGCCCCCACATACAGAGAACGCCGTCCACCATAATTGGAGCCTGATCGATAAGGACCTCATGGCGCTGCTCTCTTTACAAAACGCACAACTGGCCTTTGGCCATGTACCTCTCTTGGACCACGCGGATTTCGCTCTTGAATTGCAAGAGCGCGTGGGTCTGATCGGGCGCAACGGCACCGGCAAATCGTCTTTGCTGAAAATATTGGCCGGCCTCGACAAGCCCGACGACGGGAACCTTCACACACAAAACGGTTTGCGCGTGGCCTATGTTCCGCAAGAACCCCTGCTTGACGCGGCCTCTAGCGTGTTTGAAGCCGCCAGCTTGGGTTTGACTGACGCCATTCAAGCCCGTGAGCTCTACCTCAGCGGGGCAGACGGACTGGATTTGGACGCTTTGCAAAACCGCATTGAGGCGCTGGACGCTTGGAACTGGGAGCAACGGGTCGAAGAGACCTTGCACCGTTTGCACCTGAACCCTAACGAATCTATTGGCGCACTCTCAGGTGGCAATAAGAAGCGCGTAGCCCTGGCACAAGCCTTGGTCAGCAGGCCCGATGTGCTCTTGCTTGACGAACCCACCAACCACTTGGACATGAACAGCATCACTTGGTTAGAAGACCTGCTGCTGGACTACAAAGGCAGCTTGGTCACCATCAGCCACGACCGCGCTTTCTTGGACCGCGTGGCCACACGCATGGTCGAGCTCGACCGAGGCCGATTGTTGAGCTACCCCGGTAACTTCGCTCAGTACCAAACCCTTAAAGAAGAGCAGCTGGCGCAAGAAGCGGTGATCAACGCCCGGGCGGACAAATTGCTCGCACAAGAAGAAGTGTGGATTCGCAAAGGTGTGGAGGCCCGTCGCACCCGCGCACAAGGTCGCATCACACGGCTTGAGCAACTGCGATCGCAACGGGCACAGCGGCGCGACGCGGTGGGCAGTGTCAAGCTGGAAGTCTCCAGCGGTCAGAGCAGCGGCAAGATCGTGGCCGAACTCGATGACGTCAGCAAGGCCTTTGTGCAAGCCGATGGCACACGCAAAACGGTGGTGCGTTCGGTCAGTGCGACCGTCTTGCGGGGCGACAAGATCGGTTTGATCGGCCCCAATGGCGCAGGCAAAACCACCTTGCTCAAACTGATCTTGGGCGAACTCGCCCCCGACAGCGGCACCGTGCGCCAAGGCAGCAAGATCAGCGTGGCGTATTTCGACCAGATGCGCGAACAAGTCAACCTGGACGCGACGCTGGAGGACTTCATCAGCCCGGGTAGTGAATGGATCGAAATCGGCAACAAACGAACCCACGTCAAAAGCTATTTGGCTGATTTTTTGTTCTCCCCAGCCAGAGCCAATGCACCCGTGCGGACCTTGTCCGGCGGCGAACGCAACCGCTTGCTGCTCGCACGCTTGTTCGCGCGCCCAGCCAACGTCTTGGTGCTCGATGAGCCGACCAATGATTTGGATATCGACACCTTGGAGTTGCTGGAAGACTTGCTGCAGCAATACGAGGGCACGGTGTTCTTGGTCAGCCACGATCGCCGATTCTTGAACAACGTCGTCACCAGCACCTTGGTCTCAGAGGGGGATGGCGCTTGGCGCGAATATGTGGGTGACGTTGAAGACTGGATGACCCAGTCCGCCCGCGCGCAAATGAGCAACGCCAGTGCAACGTCGGCCCCTGTCGCTCAAGCCAGCAAACCGGCACCCGCAGCGGCACCTGTGGTGAACCCGGGCAAGCGCAAGCTCAGCTACAAAGAGCAGCGCGAGCGAGATGCCTTGCCAGAAACCATCGCGGTCTTGGAAAAAGAACAAGCCGAGATCGCCGCCCAACTGGCGGACGGTCAGCTGTTTGCCACCGACCCAGCCAAAGCCACCCAGCTCTCTACTCGACACGCCGAAGTCGAAGCCCAATGGCTCACGGCCATGGAACGGCTCGACGAGCTGAGCACCAGCACCTCATGAACACACAAGAATGGTGGGCCCTGTTGGTGTTGGCCACGGCCACCAGCTTCACGCCCGGGCCCAACACCACGCTTTCGGCAACCTTGGCTGCCAATGGGGGCCTGCGCTCGGCGATGCGTTTTGTGTTCGCCGTGCCGGTGGGCTGGGGTTTGCTGCTCTTGATCGGCAGCTTGGGTTTTGGTGCCTTGGTGCTGGCCGTGCCCGCCTTGCGATGGGTGATTGTGTTGGCCGGCTCAGCGTATTTGTGCTGGCTAGCCTGGCGCTTGGCGAACAGCCACCGCCTACAAGACCTGTCGCAAGCGCCCATGCGCGTGGGCTTCTGGCAAGGCGTGAGCTTGCAATTCGTCAACATCAAAGCTTGGATGATGGCCCTATCGATCGTGGCTGGCTGGATCAGCGGCCAAGACGACGCTGCTGTCCGCTTCGCTCAAGTCTTGCCCGTCCTCATGGCTTACGCCCTGCTCAGCAACTTGGCTTATGCCAGTGTAGGTTCGGTGCTCCGACACTGGTTGGCGGGGCCATTGGTCAATGGCCAAGCCACCAGTGGGCGCCTGCGCCGCTTCAATCAAACCATGGCCTTGGCTTTGGTCTTGACGGCCGCTTGGATGGTGTGGAACCAAACAGCATTCGCTTATATTTAAGCCCGCATGTTCAACGCTTCTTCAGCCTTCATTCGCCGCACCTGGCCTAGCCTGACATTGGTTGCCGGTTTGCTGGGTGTGAGCCCTGCGCTGGCGCAAAACTGGTTCCCCGCCGCCAAAGCCAGTGCAACGGTGGTGGACACCGGACAGGTGCGCGCCGAGTTGCTGGCGCACGCTCCCCAAGGTGCGGGCGCTGGCCAAACCGTGTGGCTTGGTTTGCAGCTGGACCATGCCCCGCAATGGCACACCTATTGGCAAAACCCCGGCGACTCTGGTTTGCCCACCGAACTCCAGTGGACGTTGCCTGCGGGGGTGAAAGCTGGACCCATTGAATGGCCCACGCCAAGCAAGTTCCCGCTCGGGCCCTTGGCGAATTACGGCTATGACGAACGCGTGCTGCTGCCCGTGCGATTGACGGTTGAGGCTGGTTTTGAAGGAACCCACATCGACGTCGGCTTGTTCGCCAGCTGGCTGGCCTGCCGCACCGAATGCATTCCCGAAGAGGGTCAGTTCAACCTGCGCCTACCGGTGAACACCGCCACCACCGCCCACCGCGAAGCGTTTGAATCTGCTTGGGCTTTGCGTCCTGTCCCCCTAACCCTGGGCTCCACCACCGTCAGCGTATCCACACAAGGACTTCGTTTGAACGTCAATGGTCTACCCAACGCTTGGCAAGGCCAGCGCCTAGAGGTGTTCCCCGAAAGTCCCGCGGTGATTGAACCGGGTGCGCCTTGGACGCAAGCATGGAATGGCCATGTGTGGTCGGCCGAGTTGCCCCTGTCGGCCCAACGCAGCGAAGCCCCAACGCAGATGGCTTGGGTGGTCGCGCCCGCAGCCGGTGGCGCGGGTGTGCGCTTCGAAGCCCCCGTGGACGGCACATGGCCACCGGTGGCGGCCTTGCCTGTGGCCATCCCGGATGCCTTGAACCAAGCCCTTCAAGATGAAGCAACGCCCAGCCAAGCCCCCCTGTCGTGGTGGCTGGCCCTATTGGGAGCGCTGCTCGGCGGCCTGATCCTCAACCTGATGCCCTGCGTGTTTCCGATCTTGGCCATCAAGGTGTTGTCATTCGCTCAGCTCTCGCACGATGCGGCCTCAAACCGCGCGCACCGCTGGCAAGGTTTGGCCTACACCGCCGGTGTGGTGCTGTCTTTTGTGGCTTTGGGTGCACTCTTGCTGAGCCTGCGCGCTGCCGGTGAACAGTTGGGCTGGGGCTTCCAGCTACAGAGTCCCGCCGTGGTGGCAGCGCTGGCGCTTCTCTTCACTTTGATCGGCTTGAACTTGGTGGGCGTGTTTGAATTTGGCAGCGTCTTGCCCAGCAGCGTGGCCAGTTGGCAAGCACGCCACCCCACGGTGGACGCTTTCTTCACTGGCGTGTTGGCCACAGCGATCGCCTCGCCTTGCACGGCCCCGTTCATGGGCGCCTCCTTGGGTCTGGCCATTGCGCTGCCCGCGACTCAAGCCTTGTCGGTGTTCGCAGCCTTGGGTATGGGCATGGCATTGCCCTATCTTTTGGCCAGTTGGTGGCCTGCGGTGGCGCGCGCCATGCCGCGCCCCGGCGCTTGGATGAACACCTTGCGCCACGGTTTGTCTTTCCCCATGTTTGGCACTGTGGTGTGGTTGTTGTGGGTCTTGGGTCAACAAAGTGGTATCGATGGCGCCGCGTCGTTGTTGATGGTCTTGGTGGCGCTGAGTGCGGCGATCTGGGCTTGGGGCCTGAGCGGTCGCAGCCGTTGGATCGCTGGGAGCATCACCGGGGCTTTGCTGTTCGCCACAGTCGTGACCGTGGGACCCCACATCACCCGCGAAACCCCGGCGCCCGACGCTCCCACCGCCACCGCGGTAGAAGGTGTGTCATGGCAAGCATGGACGGCCGAGCGACAACAGGACGCCTTGGCGCAAGGCCGATGGGTGTTCGTGGATTTCACCGCAGCCTGGTGCGTGACTTGCCAATACAACAAGCGCACCACCTTGTCCGACCCGACACTGTTGCAGGACTTCGCCCAACGCCAAGTGACCTTGTTGCGCGCCGACTGGACGCGCCGCGACCCCGCCGTCACACAAGCCCTCACCGCATTGGGCCGCAGTGGCGTGCCGGTCTATGCCTTGTACCGCCCCAACGCGACCCCGGTGGTCTTGTCTGAGGTGATCTCGGTCGATGAGGTCCGCGCAGCCCTGGCCCGATGAAACCGAAGTCCACATGACCCAACAACCTTGATACCCTTGGTCTTTCACCATTAGATAAAAAGAGATTGCGTGATGTCTTTTGCACCCTTGAAAAACGATACCTTTTTGCGCGCCTGTTTGCGCCAATCCACCGAGCACACCCCCGTTTGGCTGATGCGACAAGCTGGTCGTTACTTACCCGAGTACTGTGCCACCCGCGCCAAAGCCGGCAGTTTCATGGGCTTGGCCACCAACGTGGACTACGCCACCGAAGTCACCTTGCAACCACTGGATCGCTATGCCTTGGACGCTTCCATCTTGTTCAGTGACATCCTCACCGTGCCCGACGCCATGGGCTTGGGCCTGAGCTTCGCCCAAGGTGAAGGGCCCAAATTCGCGCACCGCGTGCGCGACGAAGCCGCCGTTAACGCCTTGGCTGTGCCCGACATGGACAAACTGCGTTACGTGTTTGACGCTGTCACCAGTATCCGTCAAGCCCTCAATGGCCGCGTGCCACTGATCGGCTTCTCAGGCAGTCCTTGGACCTTGGCGTGCTACATGGTCGAAGGCGGCGGCAGCGACGATTACCGCGCCGTCAAAACCTTCATGTACAGCCGCCCCGACCTGATGCACCGCCTGTTGCAAATCAACGCCGACTCGGTGGCCGCTTACCTCAACGCCCAAATCGAAGCCGGTGCACAAGCCGTGATGATTTTTGACAGCTGGGGCGGCGTGCTGGCCGACGGCAACTTCCAAACCTTCAGCCTGGCCTACACGCGCCGTGTCTTGTCTCAACTGCACCGTGATTACGACGGCGTCACCATCCCGCGCATCGTCTTCACCAAAGGCGGCGGTTTGTGGCTCGACGACATGAAAGACTTGGACTGCCACGCTTTGGGCTTGGACTGGACGGTCAATTTGGCCAAAGCCCGCACACAAGTCGGCGAAGGCCCAAAGGGCAAAGCCTTGCAAGGCAACATCGACCCCAATGTGCTGTTTGCCTCGCCCGAACAAATCGACGTCGAAGTCGGCCGTGTGATCGACAGCTTTGGCTGCCCGCACCAAGGCCCAGGCACGGGTGCGAGCCACATCTTCAACCTCGGCCACGGCATCAGCCAATTCACGCCACCCGAACACGTCTCGGCCTTGGTGGATGCGGTGCACCGGCACTCCAAACGCATTCGCCAGCAAGGCACCCGCTGAAAATGACCGAACACAAACAGACCGTGTTTTCTGCCTGGGACAAGGGCGCATAACACAAAATTCGGGGTTTTTCGAGCTTGACAAACCCCAGTTATGCACAAAATGCGTGCCCACGCCCCAAGCAGTCTATCCGGGCACTCAGGGTCGATTTTCACGCCCTGAAATTTGCATAAGTCTTTGATTCATAAAGGTTTCGTATTTTTGCCTTTTTCGCATGCAGTCCAAGAACAGCCTTGATTTTCAAGGCTTTGTGACCCAGGAAGACAGGCTATCAACAAAGTTATCCACAGAAACTTGGGATAGCTTGGCAAGGGCTTCTAAATCAAGGACTTACGTTCATCTTCAATGCCAAAACTGAGAATTGACGCCTAAGATGGCACATTGGCCGAGCATCACCGTGTCCACCCCCGCACACAGCGGGATGGGTGCGAACCTGAGCTACCGAAGTGAGCATACGCTTGCGCCGGGCACCTTGGTTCGGGTGCCCTTGGGTCAAAGAACGGTGTTGGGCATTGTGCAAGACTGTTCCGATACGCCACCGCAGGGTTTGGCTGAAACCCAAACCAAATCGGTGCAATCGGTGTTGCTCGGGCTGCCGGCCCTGAACGCCGAGTGGCTGCAATTGGTGCATTTCGCCGCGCGTTACTACCAACGCAGTTTGGGTGAAGTGGCGATGAGCGCTTTACCGGCCGCGCTCAAAGACTTGGATGAGGCCCAACTGGCGCGTCGCTTGAAAAAACACGCCTCGCAAACGCCTGCGCCACACGAGGCTCAACCAGCGGTCCAGCCCACGCTCAGCGCCGAACAGGCCCAGGTGCTGAACGCCTTGGCCCAAGCCGAGCGGCCGGTGTTGTTGTTTGGCGCCACCGGCAGCGGCAAAACCGAGGTGTATTTGCGAGCGGCCGAAACGGCGCTGCAAGCCACCGACGCCCAAGTCTTGGTCATGGTGCCCGAGATCAACCTCACCCCTCAGGTCGAAGCGCGCTTTCGTGAGCGCTTTGAGCCGCTGCTCGGCGCAGGTGCGGTGGTGTGTTTACACAGCGGCATGACCCCAGCCCAGCGCTTGGGCAGTTGGCTCTCGGCGCACATAGGACAAGCCCGCATCGTGTTGGGTACGCGCATGGCCGTGTTTGCCAGCCTGCCGGGTTTGCGCCTGATCGTGGTGGACGAAGAGCACGACCCGAGCTACAAAAGCCAAGACGGCGCACGCTACTCAGCGCGCGACTTGGCGATTTACCGCGCCAAACAGATCACCGACACGCTGGGGCTGCGTTGCCCCGTTGTTTTGGGTTCGGCCACGCCATCGATCGAGTCGTGGCACGCTGCTGAGCAAGGTCGCTACTTGCGCTTGGACATGCCCTCGCGCATCGGTGGTGGCGCTTTGCCGCAGTGGCGTTTGCTGGACATGAACCACCAGCCCAAAGGCGCGGTCATCGCCCCGCCCTTGCTCAGCGCCATGCAAGACCGTGTGGCCCGGGGTGAGCAGTGTTTGGTTTTGCTCAACCGCCGAGGTTACGCCCCGGTGTTGTCCTGCCACGCCTGTGACTGGAAAAGCAGTTGCCCACACTGCAGCGCCTACCGCGTCTTCCACAAATTTGACCGCACCTTGCGTTGTCACCACTGCGGCTTCACCGAGCGGGTGCCTCGTGCGTGTCCGGACTGCGGCAACTTGGACATCGCCCCTGTGGGTCGTGGCACCGAACAAATCGAAGAACACCTGAACGCTGTATTTGCCGATGTGCGCCGCCGCGACGGCAGCCCCGTGCGTGTGGCGCGCATGGATGCCGACTCCACGCGGCTCAAAGGCAGCTTGCAAGCCCAACTCGAAGCCATGCACAGCGGTGAGGTCGACATCCTGGTCGGCACGCAAATGATCGCCAAAGGCCACGACTTTCGGCGCATGGGCTTGGTGGCCAGCATCAACGCCGACTCGGCGTTGTTTGCCAGCGATTACAAAGCCCCCGAGCGCTTGTTTGCTCTGCTGATGCAGGCCGCTGGGCGTGCTGGACGCGATGCCGAATTCGCCGCCGCCCAAGGCGTGGCCTGTGAGATGTGGGTACAAACCTGGCACCCCGAGCACGCGGTGTTCCAAGCCCTCAAAGCCCACGACTACCCACGCTTTGCCAGCGAGCAATTGGCCGAGCGTGCCGCTGCGGGCATGCCGCCCTTGGGTCACCAAGCCTTGGTCCGAGCCGATGCCAAAACCCAAGCCGCTGCGCAAGCGTTTTTGAACTTGGCCGCCGCCGCCGCCGCCGATTTGCCGCACCGCGAAGACGTCACGCTCTACCCGGCCGTGCCCTTGGCGATTCAGCGCGTGGCGAATGTGGAGCGCGCCCAGTTGTTGGTGGAGGCCGTCTCACGCAGCGCTTTGCAACGGTTTTTGCAAGCTTGGCAAACCACCTTGCTGCAGACGCGCAGCGCCCCAGAGGCCAAAGGCTTGGTCCGCTTCGCTGTGGACGTCGACCCTGTCTCGATCTGAGCGACTCAGGTCAGGGCCGTGACCGCGGCCGAAAAGGTCACAAAGGACACCGCGGTGGTGACCAAAATGATGCGCGCGATGCGCCCGTTGTCCGCCCCCAAACGCTCGGCCAGCAAAGACACGTTGCTCGCGCTGGGCAAAGCCGACACCAAGACCATCACGGTCAATGCATCGGCCCTCAAGGGCAGCCCAAGTTGAATCGCCGACACGCCCACCAGCAAGACCAAGATGGGGTGCAAGAACAGCTTCATCGCCACCACGGGCCAGTAATCCGAAGCGGGCATGGGGTGGTTGGATTGCATGTTCGAGCGAGCCAAGACCGCGCCGATGGTGAACAAGGCCACGGGCGAGGCCGCATCGGCCAGCAACCAAGCGGTTTTTTCAACCGGCAAGGGCAAGCGGAACTCGGCGGCTGAAGCCACCGCACCCAAGACAATGGCCCAAGGCATGGGGTTGCCCACCACCCCACGCAAGGCTTTTTGACCTGCGTCGAGCAAGGCGGAGGCACCGCGGCCTTGTGTACCGTCCAAACGCGAGAGCGCCACACACAAAGAACTGGTCACCACCATGTCCACCACGATGAGCACGATCACCGTGCCCACGCTAGAAGGCCCCAGCAAGGCGGCGAGCAAAGGCACCCCCATAAAACCGGTGTTGGGAAAGGCCGCCACCAAAGCCCCCAACGAACCATCGTTCCAACGGATGCGGGCACCCATGGTCATGGCCAACGCAAAGCCCACCATCACCAACGCGCAAAACAAATACACGCCGAACACCGCGCCGTCGAGCAATTGACCGATCGGCGTGGTCGAGCCGAAGCGGTAGAGCATGGCCGGTAAGGCAAAAAACAAGACGAAGCTGTTGAGCCCCGGGATGGCAGCGATGGGCAACATGCCGCGCCGGGTGGCCACGTAGCCAGCCAAAACCAAGGCGAAAAAGGGGAAGGTGACGAGGAGGATGTTGATCACAGTGGGCCTATTGTGCAGGATCGCCAGCGCCGCCGCTTCGACCCGGTCGACCCAGGGAACCGCTGCCTTATCATCAACGGCTTTGCCCATGTCCAACGGTCTGAACCTTGCCCAACTTGAAGCGGTCAATCACCTCGGTGGACCGTGCTTGGTGCTGGCCGGCGCGGGTTCGGGCAAAACCCGCGTCATCACCCACAAAATCGGCCGCTTGATCCAAGCCGGCTTGGCGCCCGAGCGCATCGCGGCCATCACCTTCACCAACAAAGCCGCGGCAGAGATGCGCGAACGCGCCAAGCAGCTCGTCGGTCGCGACGCGCAACAGGTCCTGATCTGCACCTTCCACGCGCTGGGTGTGCGTTTGTTGCGCGACGATGGCGAAGTCTTGGGCCTGAAAAAACAGTTCTCCATCCTCGACACCGACGACATCACCAGCCTCCTCAAAGACTGTGGTGGCACCACAGACGCCAACACCGCTCGCGGCTGGCAGTGGACCATCAGCGCTTGGAAAAGCGCTGGGCTCAACGCCGCCCAGGCCATGGCCCAAGCCCGTGGCGAAGACGACCGCGTGACCGCCACCATCATGGAACGCTACGAAGAGCGCCTGAGCGCTTACCAAAGCGTGGACTTCGACGACCTCATTGCCTTGCCTTTGAAGCTGTTGCGCGACCACCCCGAGGTGCGCGAGAAGTGGCAGAAAAAAATGGGACACGTGCTGGTAGACGAATACCAAGACACCAACGCCACACAATACGAGCTGCTCAAGTTGCTGGTTGGCGAACGCGCCCGTTTCACGGCCGTGGGCGATGACGACCAGTCCATTTACGGCTGGCGCGGCGCGACCTTGGACAACCTCAAGCGCTTGCCGCAAGACTTCCCCGAGCTCAAGGTCATCAAACTGGAGCAAAACTACCGCTCGACCAGCGCGATCTTGCGCGCGGCCAACAACGTCATTGGACCCAACCCCAAGCTCTTCCCCAAAACCTTGTGGAGCGACTTGGGCGAAGGCGAGCCGGTGCGCGTGGTGGACGCCGACAACGAAGACCACGAAGCCGAACGCGCCGTGGCCCGCATCCAAAGCCTGCGCGCCAGCAGCGTGCACAAAGAGTGGCGCGACTTCGCCATCCTCTACCGCGCCAACCACATGGCACGCGCCTTCGAACAATCGCTGCGCCGGGCGCAGATTCCCTACAAGGTCTCGGGCGGCCAGAGTTTTTTTGACCGCGCCGAGATCCGCGACCTGTGTGCGTGGTTGCGCCTGCTCGTCAACAACAACGACGACCCGGCTTTTGTGCGCGCCGCCACCACGCCCAAACGCGGCATTGGCCATCAAACCCTGCAACAGCTGGGCAACTTCGCCACGCAATACAAGATCAGCCTGTTCGAGGCCCTGTTCTCGAACTCGCTCGCCAGCGCCTTGCCCGCCCGCGCCGTGGCCACGCTGCACGAGTTCGGCCGTGCGGTGAACGACTTGGAGTACCGAGCCCGCCACACTGAAGGCGCCGAAGCCGCACGGGCGTTTTTGACCGAGTGGCTCAAAGACATCGCCTACGAGCAGCACCTCATCGAGAGCGAAGACAACGAAAAAGTGGCCGCGGCACGTTGGTCCAACGTGATGGACTTTTGCGACTGGATGGCCGGGCGCTGTGGCGGCGAGATCAGCGACGAGGCCGGCGTGCAAACCCAAAACGAGCGCAAATCTTTGCTGGAGGTGGTGCAGACCATCGCCCTGCTGTCCACCTTGAGCGAGCGCGAACAAGACCAAAACGTCGTCACCCTGTCCACGCTGCACGCCGCCAAAGGTTTGGAGTGGCCACACGTCATGCTCGCGGGCGTGAACGAAGGCCTGCTGCCATTCAAGCTCGACGACGATGCCGACGCCAGCAGCGAAGCCGCGCAAGAAAGCATCGCACTGCGCCTGCAAGAAGAGCGCCGCCTGATGTACGTGGGCATCACCCGAGCCCAGCGTACCTTGTCGGTGAGTTGGCTCAAGCGGCGCAAAAAAGGCCGCGACTACATTGCCAGCCAGCCCAGTCGTTTCATCACCGAGATGGCTTTGGACCAAAACACCGTCAAAGAAGACCCGCGGGAAAAACTGCGCGCTTTGCGGGCCGAATTCGCCCAACGGGCGGCGCAAAACAAAGAAGCCCCGTGAGGGGCTTCTGCTTCATGGCCACAGGTATCAATTAGAAGGGAATGTCGTCGTCCATGTCGTCAAAACCGCTGGACGGGCGGGCCGCGGGGGCCGGTGCTGCAGCGGGGGCTTGGCGCGGAGCCGCAGGTGCGCGAGGCGCAGCCGCAGCAGGACGGCTGTAGGCGCCTTCGTCCCCACCACCGCTGGGGCCGCCCATGCCTTCACGGCCACCGAGGAGTTGCAGTTCGGTGGCGATGATGTCCACCGTGTTCTTTTCCACGCCGGTGGTCTTGTCCACATAGGTGCCGTATTTCAGGCGACCTTCCACGTACACAGGGCGGCCTTTTTTGACGTATTCGCCGGCGATTTCGGCCAAGCGGTCGTAGAAGGTGACTCGGTGCCACTGCGTATCTTCAATGGTTTCGCCGCTGTTTTTGTCTTTGCGGCGGCTGGAGGTCGCGATGCTGATGTTGGCCACGGCCTGGCCCGAGGGTAAATAACGGATTTCGGGATCACGGCCACAGTTGCCGACGAGGATGACTTTGTTCACGGATGCCATGGTGGGTGTCCTTTAAATGAGGTTGGGTGACATTGTGCCGCAAGTGATGGTGCCGATCGGCCTTCAGCGGCTGGGCCGTGAGGGGGCCGTCATGGGCCACGCGACCACCAGCCAGAGCAAGGCTGCGGCGGCACACCAAGCGAACAAACCGCTGGGGCCTTGGGCATGCACCAGCCAACCGCCGAGCGCGCCACCGACAAAAAAGCCCAGCGACTGCAAGGTGTTGTACACGCCCAGGGCCGCCCCACGGGCGTGCGCTGGGGCCAGTCGCGAGACCAAGCTCGGTTGTGAGGCTTCCAACATGTTGAAGCCGGTGAAAAACAACAGCATCACCCCACCCATGACCCACAAGCTGGGGTGACTCTCGGGCTGAACCAAGTACCACAGCGCCACTTGCACCACCAACAACAAGCCAATCGCGGCCAAGAACGCTTCGCGCAAACGGCCTCGGCGCTCCAGCGGAAACAACACGCCCCCCATCACCACCAACGACAAGAGCACCGCGGGCAGGTACACCTGCCAGTGTTCGGGTTTGTCCAAGCCGGCTTGCACCAACATGGCGGGCACGGCCATCCACATGGCCAGTTGAACGGCATGCAACACAAACACACCCAAATTCAGGCGCAGCAGGCCAGGGTGACGCAAGACCAAGTGCCAACCCAACCGGGCGGACTCAGGGCCATCAAACAGTTCTTCATCCAAGGGCTCTGGCGGCGCCCACCAAATCACCACGGCGATACCGGTGAGCGCCAGCACCGCCGTGAGCACAAAAATACCCGATAGCCCAATGTGGGCCGCCAGCACGGGGCCCAGCACCAAGGACAGCGCAAACATCAAAGCGATGCTGCCGCCCACCATGGCCATGGCCTTGGTGCGCACACCGTCGCGGGTGACATCGGCCAAAAAGGCGGTGACGGCCGCCGAAATGGCGCCCGCGCCCTGCAAGGCACGGCCCACGGTCAGCCAGGTCAAGTCGGGCGCCCAAGCGGCCACGGCGCTGCCCACGGCAAACACCAACAAGCCGACCACAATCGTGGGTTTGCGGCCAAAACGGTCCGAGGCCACACCGAACGGAATTTGCAACAGGGCTTGGGTCAAACCGTACAAACCCATGGCCAAGCCCACACGGGCCGCGTCTTCCCCCCCAGGCAAGCGCGCGGCTTCCAAAGCGAAAACCGGCAGTACCAAAAACAAACCCAGCATGCGCAGCGCAAAAATGGCCGCCAAGGCCGAACTGGCGCGGCGCTCGGTGCCCGTCATTCGGAATTCGTTGGGGGAGAGGGGCTGGGACACGGGTAAGACAAACAAACAAAAACGCTATTGTGCGTCAAAGGCGTGCTCGCCTTATCATGTTGGGTTGCCCAAAATGGACCTCTTGCACAGGCCTAAAACCGTGAATTCACCCATTCCCATGAGTGCTGTGATGCCCAGCCACCTGCTGTCGGTGCGGGGAGCACGCACACACAACCTCAAAAACATCGACCTCGACATCCCCAAACACGCTTTGGTGGTGATCACGGGCCTGTCCGGTTCCGGCAAATCGAGTCTGGCCTTTGACACGCTGTACGCCGAAGGCCAGCGTCGCTACGTGGAGAGTTTGTCGGCCTACGCGCGCCAGTTCTTGCAGCTGATGGACAAACCCGATGTGGACCTGATCGAGGGCTTGGCGCCAGGGATTGCGATTGAACAAAAAGCCACCAGCCACAACCCGCGCTCCACCGTCGGCACGGTCACCGAGATCCACGATTACCTGCGCCTGTTGTTCGCCCGCGCCGGCACGCCGCACTGCCCCGAGCACGACGTTCCCCTGGCCGCGCAAAGCGTGGCGCAAATGGTCGACACCGTGCTGGCCATGCCTGAGGACACCCGTTTGATGCTGCTCGCACCCGTGGCGCGCGAGAAAAAAGGCGAATTCGTCGAGCTCTTTGCCGACATGCAAGCCCAAGGCTATGTACGCTTTCGCGTCGACGGCGTGGTCGTTGAAGCCGACGACTTGCCCGAGCTGAAAAAAAACGAAAAACACGATATCGACGTGGTGATCGACCGGCTCAAGGTGCGCCATGAAGCCCCCGAGGCGAGCGAACCCAACCCGCTGCGCCAACGCTTGGCCGAGAGCTTTGAGGCCGCCTTGCGTTTGGCCGATGGCCGCGCCTTGGTGCTCGACATGGACAGCGGACACGAACAAGGGTTTTCTGCCCGTTTTGCCTGCCCGGTGTGCAGCCACAGCGTGGGCGAACTCGAGCCGCGTTTGTTTTCCTTCAACTCGCCCATGGGGGCCTGCCCGACCTGCGACGGTTTGGGCCACACCGAAGTGTTTGACGCCGAGCGCGTGGTGGCCTTTCCCTCGCTGAGCTTGGCCAGCGGTGCGATCAAAGGCTGGGACCGCCGCAACGCCTATTACTTTTCGATGATCGAGAGCTTGGGCAAGCACCTGGGCTTTGACCCCGATGCACCTTGGGAATCGCTGAGCGAGTCGGTCCAGCAAGTGGTCTTGTTCGGTTCGGGTGACGAAGAGATCAAGTTCAGCTACACACTGGAGTCGGGCAGCTCGGCGGGCAAACGCGTGAGCAAAAAGCACCCCTTCGAGGGCATCATCCGCAACTTCGAGCGCCGCTTGCGCGAGACCGATTCGGTGGCCGTGCGCGAAGAACTCAGCCGCTACCGCGCCACCCACACCTGCCCCGATTGCCAAGGCACCCGCCTCAAGCGCGATGCACGGCACGTCTTTGTGGGTGAAGGCGAACAGCGCCGCCCGATTTACGCCATCAGCCACATCACGCTGGGTGAAGCCCTGAGCTACTTCCAAACGTTGCAACTGAGCGGCGCCAAAGGTGACATCGCCGCGCGGGTGATCAACGAAATTCGCCAGCGCCTGCGCTTCCTCAACGACGTGGGACTGAACTACCTCAGTTTGGAGCGTAGCGCCGACACCTTGTCTGGCGGCGAGGCGCAGCGCATCCGCTTGGCCAGCCAAATTGGGTCGGGTCTGACGGGCGTGATGTACGTGCTCGACGAGCCCAGCATCGGTTTGCACCAGCGCGACAACGACCGCCTGATCGCCACGCTGCAGCACCTGCGCAATTTGGGCAACACCGTCTTGGTGGTGGAGCACGACGAGGACATGATCCGCACCGCCGACCACGTCATCGACATGGGCCCCGGCGCGGGCGTGCACGGCGGACGCGTCATGGCTCAAGGCACCTGCGCCGAGGTCATGGCCACGCCCGAGTCACTGACCGGTCAATACCTCAGTGGCGCGCGGCGCATCGCCGTGCCCACCGAGCGCCACGCTTGGCTGCCGGTCGTCAAAAGCCAAGCCCCCAAAAACAACAATCCCTTTGCCTCGCGCAACGGCTCGGTGAGCCCAGCGGCCGAACGCCGAGCCGCCCGCGAAGCCGCACACCAAGCGACGCTGGGCGACTGGCAAGCCATTCGCGTGCTGGGTGCGCGTGGCCACAACCTGAAAAACGTGAGCGCGTCGTTTCCTGTGGGTTTGCTGACCTGCGTGACCGGCGTGTCCGGCTCGGGCAAATCCACCCTGGTCAACGACACCTTGCACGCCGCCGTGGCGCGCACGCTCTACCGCGCCCACGACGAGCCGGCACCGCACGACGCCATCGAAGGCATTGAGCACTTCGACAAGGTCATCAACGTCGACCAAAGCCCGATCGGCCGCACGCCGCGCAGCAACCCCGCCACCTACACCGGCCTGTTCACCGGCATACGCGAACTCATGGCCGAGGTCCCGACCGCGCGCGAGCGGGGTTATGGTGCAGGGCGCTTTTCCTTCAACGTCTCGGGCGGACGCTGCGAAGCCTGCCAAGGCGACGGCGTGGTCAAAGTGGAGATGCACTTTTTGCCCGATGTGTACGTGCCCTGTGACGTGTGCGCGGGGCGGCGCTACAACCGCGAAACCCTTGAAGTGCTCTACAAGGGCAAAAACATCGCGCAAATTTTGGACATGACGGTCGAGCAAGCGCACGCATTTTTCAGCGCCGTGCCCACGCTGCACCGCAAGCTGCAAACCCTGCTCGATGTGGGCCTGAGCTACATCACGCTGGGGCAAAGCGCGACCACGCTGTCGGGCGGTGAGGCCCAGCGCGTCAAACTCGCGCTCGAACTCTCCAAACGCGACACCGGGCGCACGCTCTACATCTTGGACGAGCCCACCACCGGCCTGCACTTCGCCGACATCGAGTTGCTGCTCAAGGTGCTGCACCAGCTGCGCGACGCGGGCAACACGATCGTGGTGATCGAACACAACTTGGACGTCATCAAAACCGCCGACTGGGTGATCGACATGGGCCCCGAGGGCGGCAGCGGAGGCGGCACCGTGGTCTGCGAAGGCACGCCCGAAGACGTGGCCGCTTGCGAGGCCAGCTTCACCGGCCGCTATTTGGCGCGCTTGCTCTGAGGCAGGCTTTCGGCATGGAAACCGAACTCAAACTCAGCCTGAACGCCACCGAGCTGCCGGCCCTGCGCGCGCATCCGCTGTTGGCGGGCCCCAGCGACACACTGCGTTTGCTCAACACCTACTTCGACACGCCGGCGCTGGACTTGCAGCGCGCCCGCATGGCGGTGCGCGAGCGCCTATCGGGCTCGGACTGGCTACTGACCGTGAAGACCGCGGGCAGCAGCGTGGACGGTTTGTCGCGCCGACAAGAATGGGAAGGCCCGACCATCCCGGGCAAGCTGGACTTTACCGCGCTGGTCGATGACCCCGCACTGGCCGCACAACTCATGACCTGGCGCGCCGACCTGCAGCCGCTGTTTTGCACCGACTTTGAACGCCAGCGCTGGTTGATCACACACGCAGGGGCACAGATTGAGGTGGCGCTGGACCGTGGCGATATCCGCGTGCCTGGCACCGCGCTGAGCGCACCGATCTTGGAGTTGGAGCTGGAATTGCTCAGCGGCCCCGATACCGCTTTACAAGCCTTGGCTCATGCCTTGCGCCAAAGCCCTGGTGGCATGTTGTCGCTCACACCCTGCGACACCAGCAAAGCACAGCGCGGCATGGCACTGTGGCGTAACGCCGTTTAAGCGCGCTGCGCGTCGCGCAAAGTTTGGCGGGTGGCTTCGGCCACACGGCGAGCGGCTTGGGCGAAGTCGGCTTCGGCGCTGGCGTACAGGATGGCACGTGAGGAATTCACACAAATCGGGCCGGTGGTCTGGCCTTGCGCGTCGACGCGCCAGCCGGCTTTGACGGTGGCGGTGGCGTCGCCACCCTGTGCGCCAACGCCAGGGATGAGCAAAGGCACGGTGGGCGCCAAGGCGCGTACGCGCTCGATCTCAGCCGGGTAGGTCGCGCCCACCACCAAGCCCAATTGCCCATTGAGGTTCCAGTCGCCTTGGGCGAGCTGCGCGATGTGTTCGAACAAACGCGGCTGGCCGTCCACCGTGGCCAAGCGCTGGTTTTGGAAGTCGTCACCGCCGGGGTTGGAGGTGCGGCACAGCAAAAATACGCCCTTGCCGTGGCGCTTCAAGTAAGGCTGCACCGAATCGAAACCCATGTAGGGCGAGAGCGTGACGGCGTCGGCACCAAAGCGCTCAAAAGCTTCGATGGCGTATTGCTCTGCGGTCGCGCCGATGTCCCCGCGCTTGGCGTCCAAGATGACCGGCACGTGGGGCGCCACACGGCGCATGTGCGCGACCAAACGCTCCAGCGGCTCTTCGGCGCGGTGGGCTGCGAAATAGGCGATTTGGGGTTTGAAGGCCATGGCCAGATCGGCCGTGGCGTCGACGATGGCGGCGCAAAAGTCAAAGATCTTGCTGGCGTCGCCTTGCCAATGGCGAGGGAATTTGGCGGGCTCTGGGTCCAGGCCCACGCAGAGCAAGGAGGCATTTTGGCGCTCGGCGCGCTGGAGCATGTCAAGAAAGGTCATGGGGCGATTTTAGAAGGCTTAACATGCTGACCATGTCAGCCCTACCCACCCTCACCCCGCGACAGCTCTGGACCCTCTTGGCTTTGACGCTGGTGTGGGGCTTGAACTGGCCCATCATGAAGCTGGGTCTGAACGATTTTCCAACGTGGAGTTTTCGGGCTTTGAGCATGTGGCTGGCCTTGCCGGTCATGGCCCTGCTCGTTGTTTGGCGGAGCCAGTCTTTTCGAATCGCTCGAACCCAATGGGGCGAGCTGCTGCAACTCACGGCCCTGAACATGTTGATCTGGCACACCCTGGCGATGGTGGCCATTGCCGCCTTGCCCAGCGGGCGGGCTGCCATCTTGGGCTACACCATGCCAGTCTTCTCGGCGCTCTTGGGAGCTTGGTGGTTCGGTCAAACGCTCGCGCTGCGTGCATGGGCTGGTGTGGCGGCGGCGAGCTTGGGTGCGTGTTTGTTGTTGTGGCACGAATTCTCACAATTCAGTGGAAGCCCAGGGGCTGTCGTGCTGATGCTGTTGGCCGCATTGTGCTGGGCTTGGGGAACCCAACGCATGCGCAGGACCCACATGACCGCACCGATTTTGACGATCACATTTTGGATGACTTTGATGACGGCGGTGTGGTTAACTATGCTGTCCATCCTCACCGAAGCCTCCGACTGGCGCGTACCAAGCCCGCACGTTTGGGGCGCCATGCTCTACAACGCCCTGGGTGTGTTTGCCTTTGCTCAAGTGGTGTGGTTGGGCATGGCGCGCGACCTGCCGCCCATCGCCTCGACCCTGTCGGTCATGTTCATTCCCGTGATCGGCGTCTTCAGCGGCGCGCTGTGGTTGGGGGAAGTTTTGCACTGGCAAGACTGGTCTGCGGTGGTCTTGATCGCGTTGGCCATTGTTTCGGTGTTGTGGCCAGCGCGCCCAACCTCATGAGATTTCAAGCAACACCCGACCACTGCGCCAAAGCCAAACACAGGTCATCCCACGCCTTGGCTTTGTTCTGGGGCATGCTCAAGAGGTTGCGCAAGGGGTAGGTGACAATGACCGGCACGCCTTCAAAGCGGTGCACTTGTCCGCGCAAACGGCCCAGCGGTTCGGTGCTGCCCAACACGGCCTGGGTGGCCAAGCTGCCCATGAGCACGATGACACGGGGCTGCACCAAAGCAACTTGGCGCTTGAGGTAGTTCGCGCACTGCGCGATGTCGGCGTCGGCGGGTTTTTGCCCAATCAAGGGACGGCACTTGAGTGCGGTGGTGACGTAAGCGGCGTTCGGACCAGCCTCATGGCGGCTGCGGCCCACGGCGCGCAACATGTTGTCGAGCAAGAGGCCCTCGTCGCCGACAAACACCTGGCCTTGCTCGTCTTCGGCGTCGCTCAGTGCATCGCCAACGATCATCCAATCGGCTGGCAGATATCCATCACCGGCCACAGCGTGTCGGCGGCCTTCGCACAAGGCGCAGGCTTGGCATTGGACGATGGTCTGCACCAGGGCTTCGGCGTCCAGGCCCGCCAAAGCCGCGGCGTCGATGGCGGGGCGCTGCACCATGGGCGCGGCTGCCACCGGGGCAGGGGCAGGCGGCGCCACGGCAGCGACCCGGGGTGCGGGTGCGGTGGCCTGCGAGACCGGGGCCACGGCAGACATGGGCTTATCCGCCACTGGGCTTGGGCTTTCTGCGGCGGTGCTGGCCAGCGCCTTCTCGGGGGTGGGCGCCCACACGGTGATGCCCATGGCCTTGAGCATGGCACGCTGGCGTGCGTCGAGCTGGTGAACAAAGTCGGTGGCGCGTTCCATGGTCAAGCCTCAACGTTCAGGGGTCGGTTCATGACGATGGCGTCTTCGCGCGCCGTGCGACCGGCCGGGTAATAGCCTTTTCGCACGCCCACGGCGACAAAGCCGCTGCGCTCGTAGGTCGTGCGCGCCGCATGGTTGCTGTCACGCACCTCCAGCCACACGTGCTGCGCGGCGTGTTGGCGCGCCCACACACACAAGGACTCCAACATGAAGCGACCCCAACCTTGGCGCTGGTGCTCAGGCGCGACGGTGATATTGAGCAGGTGCGTCTCATCCACGCCGGACATGGCCACCCAATAACCCAGCAGACAGGGTTCGTTGTGCTGGGGCTCTTGCGCCCACAACAACCACGCAGGGTAGCCGCTGCGCAACGAGTCGGCGAAATGTTGTCGCGACCACGGGTGCGAGTGGGCGCGTTTTTCGAGTTCCACCACCGTGTCCAAATCGGCTTCTTGCATATTGGCCCAACGCAGGGGCCACTGTTCGCGCGCGCCGGCCACGCTGGGGTTTTGCAAACGTTGGCCGGCTTCGCGCTCGGCGGTGGTCAGCGCCACTTTGTCGCGCACATACAGCGGCAAGACATCGTGGGGGCGCAGCGCTTGGCCCAAGGCCAGCGGCGCCGCGGCCACGCGCAAAAGCGCCGCGGCAGTGGGCAAAGCGGTGCAGCGCACGCCCATCAAGGCGCGCAAGCGCGGTGCGTACGGACTGTCTTCGGCCCACACATTGCCGGCCCATAACCATTGGCCTTGCGCCCAAGCATCGCTGTCCAATACCACATGGGTCAAGGCCCACGCGGCCACGTCTTGCGGCGCGCACAAACGCGCGGGGCTGCGCTCGTGCCAAGCGCCACCCTGGTGTTCGTACAGGGCCACATACAACTCGTCCATGCGCGCATCGAGCACGGTGGCGACCCAACGCACGGCGTGACCTTGTGCGGCGCGTTGAGCGCGGGCCTCTTCGGCCACGGCGAGCAAGGTGTCCACCGGCAACACTGGCAAACCCTCCGGGTGTTGCGCGCTGGGCGAGCCATACGCCAAGCCTTGGGCCACCGAACAGGCGGTGCGCAAACCGGTGAAAGAACCCGGGCCGCGACCGACCACGATGGCGTCCAAACTGCTCAGCGGCCAATCGAGCTGCGTCAAGCCTTGGCGCAACGCGGGCAAGAGCGTCGCCGAGGCCTGCTGGCCGCCGGGCCCATCAAAAGCCCACACCGGTGCGGACGCGGTGGCGCTGCCCAAGGCCAAAGACAAGGTGTCGGTGCTGGTCTCCATGGCCAACAGGCGTTGGTCGCCGGGGCTTGAAGAATCGGTTGATAACGCGGGCATGGCCGCCATTATCGGCCACGGCCGCCGCCATAATGGGCCATGGACAAACGGATGGGTTGGCGGGTGTGGGGCTTGTGCGCGGTGCTGCTCGCGCCCATGGCCGTGGGCGCTCAAACAGCGAACACCCAACGCAAAACCCAGCTTGCATCGACCCTACCAGCGACCGTACAACAAGCCCTCAAGGCCGCACGCTTACCTGCGAGCAGCATGAGCGTCGTGGTCGCCCCCCTGAGCGCCCAAAGTCAACCCCTGTTGTCGATCGGGGCCGATCGTTCGATCAACCCCGCGTCGGTCATGAAGCTGGTCACCACCTACGCCGCCATCGACCTGCTGGGGCCCGAACACCGTTGGCAAACCGGCTTCTACGCCACCGCACCGGTGCAGCACGGGGTCTTGCAAGGCGACCTGTATGTGCGTGGCGGCGGCGACCCCAAGTGGGTGCTCGAGCGCATCCAGGCCGATTTCGCAACGCTGCAAAACCAAGGCGTGCGTTCCATCGCGGGCGACTTGGTGCTGGACCACAGCGGCTTCGACGTACCCAGTAAAGCGCCCGGTGATTTCGATGGCGAACACCTGCGGCCCTACAACGTCACGCCCGACGCGCTCTTGGTCAATTTCAAATCGGTGTTGTTGCATTTCACCCCCGACCCAGCGGCCGGTGTGGCCCGCGTGCGCAGCGAGCCACCCTTGGCTGGTTTAACGGTGGACGCCAGCGTACCCCTGACCACACGCGCCTGCGTCGATTGGCGCTTGCGTGTGCAAGCGGATTTTTCCGACCCCAATGCCATCCGTTTGTTGGGCACTTACGCCGAGTCTTGTGGCGAACAGGTTTGGCCAGTGGCCTACCAAGACCCAAGCACCTACGCGGCCCGAGCACTGGAAGGCTTGTGGCGCCAAAGCGGTGGGGCCTTGACCGGCCAAGTGCGCACCGGCACCACTCCCCACACTGCGCGGTTGTTGTTGGCGGCCGATTCTCTGCCCCTGCGCGACGTCATTGCCGATGTCAACCAATTCAGCAACAACGTCATGGCACAACAAGTGTTCCTGAGTTTGACCTCCGCCACGCCTCGTACAGCGCCCCACATGACCGAGACACACGGACGCAGCGCCGGGCCACCAGTGGTCGCGGGCTTTGAGCGATCACGGGAAGTGCTGGCGCGTTGGTGGACCCAAACTTTCGGCTCGGGCGTGACCGCGCCGGTGGTGGACAACGGCTCGGGCCTGTCACGCCAAGAGCGCATCACGCCACAAGCGCTTTTGCACTTGCTTCGCCACGCCGCCCAACACCCTGAGGCTTTGGCGTTTCAGCGATCGTTGGCGGTGGCGGGCGTCAATGGCACCACCCGACGCATGGCACAGCGCTCCAACAGCTTGGCCAATGGCCGGGCGTGGATCAAAACCGGCACGCTGCGCGATGTGGCGGGTATCGCGGGTTATGTGGACACGCGCACGGGTCAGCGTTTGGTGATCATCGGCTTCATCCACCACGAGCGCGCCAACCAAGGGCGTGCGGCCTTGGACGCTTTGTTGGAGTGGGCCGCCGAACAGCGGCTGTGAGCCCTCAGGCCGCGGCGCGTTGCAGGCGGTCGCGCACGCCGTCCCAGTCTTGGCCTGCGGGCGGGGTTTGTACCCAAATCGTGTGGCAATCGGGCGTATCCAAACGGCGCAGCACCGCGAACAAATCGTGTGCACAAGTCGCTGCGTCGTCGGGCATGCGCTCGGTCCGCACGCCAGCCGGAACCGCCACACCGGCCTGGGCGTACACCGCCACGCGCGCCGGTTCAGGCTCAGCGCGCAAGGCTTGGGGCAAGGCCGAGGCATCGAGCAAACGCACCCGCGCTTGGGGCGCGTAGTGAGAATCCAATGAGCCCGAGACGCGCGGGGCTTGCGCATCGCGTTCGCGCACCGGCAAGCCGCAGGCCTGGCTCAAAGCTTGGGCGGTGATCATGCCGGGGCGCAACAGCACAGGCTCGCCCCGCGTGGCGTCCACGATGGTCGACTCGATGCCCACGCGGCAAGCGCCACCGTCCACGATGAGCAACTCGGTATCGCTCAAAGCCTCGAATTCGCTGGCTACGTGCGCAGCCGTGGTGGGGCTGACGCGACCAAAGCGGTTGGCGCTGGGCGCGGCCACGCCCCACACGCCCCAGCGCTGCGCCGCCAAGAGCAAGGCTTGTGCGGTGGGGTGCTCGGGGCAGCGCAGGCCCACGCTGGCGTGACCGCCGGCCGCGGCCGTGGCCACTCCGTCGCGGCGCGGCAAGATCAGTGTCAACGGCCCGGGCCAAAAGGCCTGCATCAGGGCCCACGCAAACGGGGGCACGTCGTGCGCGTAGCGGCCCACCAAGGCCTGCCAAGCCGCTTCACCCGGCGTTTCGGGTGCGGGGATGTGCACGATCAACGGGTGATCGCTGGGTCGGCCTTTGGCCGAAAAAATACGCGCCACGGCGGTCGGGTTATCGGCGTCGGCCGCCAAACCGTAAACGGTTTCGGTGGGCATGCCCACCAAGCCCCCGGCCACCCAGTGGCGCGCGGCCGCTTCGAAGGTGGCTCGCTCAGGGGGCCAGCAGCGCAGGCTCATGACGCCAAAGCTGGCATCGAGGGCAAGCCCAGCAAAGCCAAGGCCTGCGCGGTGGTTTGGCGCACCTGCGCGACGCTGGCGCCGGTGATGTTGAGGTGGCCCATCTTGCGCCCGGGGCGGGCGCTGAGCTTGCCGTAAAGGTGCAAATGGGTGCCGGGCAAGGCCAGCACTTGGTCCCAAGGTGGCGTGATCGGTTCGGCACTGGCATCGCCTTGAGGCCACCACAAATCGCCCAGCAGGTTGATCATGGTGGCGGGGCTGTGCTGCACCGGCTCGGGCAGCGGCAGGCCGACCAAAGCGCGCACCTGTGCTTCGAACTGCGAGTAGCTGCACGCGTTTTGGGTGTAGTGGCCGCTGTTGTGTGGGCGTGGCGCCATCTCGTTGACCACCAAGGTGTCGCGGCCCGTGCCATCGTCCACCACAAAATACTCCACGCACAAAACGCCCACATAGCCCAGGTGTTGGGCCAAGGCGCGGGTGGTGGCTTGGGCGCGCTGCGCCAACTCGGCGTCGACCGCGCCTTCGTAGACCTCGGTGAGCGCCAAAATGCCGTCGCGGTGGGTGTTTTTTTGCACCGGGAACGCCACGGTTTGTCCATCGGCGCCGCGCGCCACGATGACAGACAACTCGCTGCGCAAAGCCAGACGCTGCTCGAGCACGCAGGGCACCTGGCCCAAACGCTGCCAGGCTTGCGCCAGTTCTTCGCGGGTGTTGACCCGCGCTTGGCCCTTGCCGTCGTAGCCCATGCGCGAGGTTTTGAGGATGCCGGGCAAGAGCGCATCGGGCACGGCCGCGAGCTGCTCGGGGCTTTCAATGGCGGCGAAGAGCGCGGGGCGCACACCGCTGACGCCGGCACAGGCATTGAAATGGGTTTTTTCTTGCACCCGGTCTTGCGCCACCGCCACGCAAGCGGCGGCTGGGGCCACGGTGCGTTGCAAGGCCAATGTCTGCAGCGCCTGCGCGGGCACGTTTTCAAATTCGGTGGTGATGGCGTCGGCCACCTCGCACAAGGCTTGCAAACCCGCTGGGTCGTCGTAGGCGGTGGCGATGTGGTGGTGGCTGATCAGGCCCGCGGGGCTTTGGGCATCCGGGTCCAAGACGGCGGTGAAGTAACCCATGGCCTGTGCGGCCTGCACGAACATGCGGCCCAATTGGCCGCCGCCCATCACACCCACCGTGATGGGCTGCTGGTTCACCCCGGTGCTGCCGGGCAACAAAGACGTCTGACTCATATGGGCAGCTGCATGTCGCGTGCAGCTTGGGTTTGCGCGGCGCGAAAGGCGTGCAAACGCTGGCGCAATTCGGGGTTGTGGTTGGCCAACAAGGCCACGGCGAACAAAGCGGCGTTGGCCGCACCCGCCGTGCCGATGGCAAAGGTGGCCACGGGCACGCCCTTGGGCATTTGCACGATGCTGTGCAAAGAATCGACGCCTTGGAGGTGTTTGCTGGCCACCGGCACGCCCAAAACAGGCACCACGGTTTTGGCCGCGATCATGCCGGGCAAGTGGGCCGCGCCGCCCGCGCCCGCGATGATGGCCTGTAGGCCTCGGCCCTCTGCGGCTTCGGCGTAAGCAAACATCTCGTCGGGCATGCGGTGGGCCGAAACGACCTGGGCCTCAAAGCCCACGCCAAACTGCTGCAGAATCTGGACTGCCGATTCCATGGTGTCCCAGTCGGAGCTGGAACCCATGACAATGCCGATTTGAATGGTGTTCATCGCCGAATTTTACTTTTTACCCAGAACCGCCCCAAATGATCAACGTCACCACCGAGAATTTCAAAACCGATGTCGTCGAAGCCTCCCACCGCGTGCCGGTTTTGGTGGACTTTTGGGCGCCTTGGTGCGGCCCTTGCAAAGTCATCGGCCCCTTGCTGGAAAAGATCGAAGCCGAGTACGGCGGGCGTTTCAGCTTGGTCAAAATCGACTCCGACCAAGAACAAGAACTCGCGGGCGCCTTTGGCATCCGCAGCATCCCCACCTGTGTGTTGATGATCGGCGGCAAGCCGGTCGACGGCTTCATGGGCGCACTCCCCGAAGGCCAGATCAAAGCGTTTTTGGACAAGCACCTGCCCGCCGGTGACGCCCAGATGGCCGACGAAGCCCCGATGGACGAAGCGGGCGAAGAAGACCCCGCACAAATCTTGGAGCGCTTGCACGCCGAGCTGCAGCAAAACCCCAAGAACCACGAAACCCGCGCCGAGCTCGCGCAGCGCCTGATCGAATTCGGTTTGCTGGACGACGCGGCCAACACCTTGGCCCCCGGCCTGAACCAGATTCCGCCCCAATTGCGCTTGGAAGCCATGAACCATTGGGTGCTAGCGCTGCGTTTTGTGGACCAAGACCCCGAGGGCAGCCGCGGCGTGGACCACTGGGACGCCTTGATCGCCGCCAACAAGCGCGACTTCGCTGCGCGCATGGCCAAGTCCCGTTTGTTGATCGCCACCGGCGACTGGCCCGCGGCCTTGGACGAATTGCTGGAAATCGTGATGCGCGACCGCGCCTGGGAAAACGAGCTGGCCCGCAAGACCTTTGTGGCTTTGCTCGAACTGATGACACCCGCGGCGAAAAAAGTGGACCCCAGCACCATCGGCAAATCGGCCGGTGGCATTGAGTTAGCCGGCCAAGCCACGGCCCAGCTCGACCCCCAAAGCGAAATGATCTCGCGCTACCGGCGCAAGCTCAGCATGGCTTTGAACTGAAGCCCGCCGACACCACGAACAAAGCGACGCCGCCTCGGACACGGACGGCCCGCGTTCACACCGGGTCATCGGTCTTGCGAGCCAGGTAGTAGCCGTAGCTGACAAAAGCCCGATGACGCTCGTACAGATCGATCTCCAAGACCTCTGCCGCCACCACCGCTTGAGCGGGTGCGCTGGATCCGTGCCTGGCCAAGAAGTCTGGGAATCGTTGCTGCATGGGGCGGTAGTAAGCATCGAGCCAGCAAGCCTCATCCAAGGTGAAGTACCCGATGGGCGTGTAGCCGTTGCGCTCCAGCACGGCCATCTTGGATGAAGCCGTCCCCACTTCCGCGTACTGCTCCTGCCAGTGGGCCTCGAGCTCGGCAGGCCGCTGGTCGGTGAGCCAAGTCAGCTCGGAGACGGCCAAGATGCCGCCGGGCTTGAGGAGTTCGCGCCACTGCCTGACTCCGTTTTCGAATCCCATGTTGTAGATCGCGCCTTCCGACCAGATTGCATCCAAGCTGCTGGGCTCGATGGGCAGCGCGTCCATCGATGCATTCAGGGTTTCGATGCGATCGGCCACCCCCGCACGTGATGCACGCGATTTCAAAACGTCGAGGAACTCGGGCAGAAAGTCGACGGCGACGATGTGTGCGTCGAGTGCTTGAGCGAGCACCAGTGTCGAGGCGCCCGTGCCACATCCCACGTCGGCAATCTTCAAGCTGCGCCGATTCAACAGCCCCGAGAGTTCGATGGCGCGCCGCGTTGGCGCCTCGCCGCCTGGGCCTTGGCGGTCCGCCGAGAGGTGAAGGTCTATCAACAGCTTGATATCGTCCATGGGGTCTGGTGGTTCTTTGATGCTTGGGGTGTTGGCGCGTGGCTCCAGGGGGTGATTGTCACCTCCGCGTGCGTTCAAAACCCGGATCGCGGCTTGGGGGTTTCGGGGGATCTACCCAACTCTTTGTTCGCTGGACCGGGGCACCGGGGTGCCCTGCGCCGCTCATGTCCCCCGACGGCCTGTGGCCGTCTCCTCCTTGACTTCGCTGTGCAGGACTCCCCGGCGCGCCTGTCCAGGAATGGTGCGGCTGCAACCACCAAGTCTGAGCTGGGGCGGAGGGCGAAGCGAAGTAAAGGAGGAGACGGCCGCAGGCCGGCGGGGGACATGAGCGCAGCCCTCCGCCCCAGCTCAGACCTGCCACAGAAGGGGGGTGACACCCATGGACTGCTTCTCTGTGCTCGCAGTGACGGTGGTGTTTACTTGGCCGTTGGCATCACGAATTCAGCGCCCTTGCCGATCGACTCGGGCCAGCGCTGCATGATGGACTTTTGCTTGGTGTAGAAACGTACGCCCTCTTCGCCGTACGCGTGCATGTCGCCGAACAGCGAACGCTTCCAGCCGCCAAAGCCGTGCCAAGCCATGGGCACCGGGATCGGCACGTTGATGCCCACCATGCCCACCTGGATGCGGCGCGCAAACTCACGCGCAACGTGGCCGTCGCGGGGGAAGCAGCTCACGCCGTTACCGAACCCGTGGTCGTTGATGATCTGCACCGCGGTGGCGAAGTCGGGCACGCGCACGCAGCTCAAAACCGGGCCAAAGATTTCTTCCTTGTAGATCTTCATGTCGGTGGTCACGTGGTCGAACAGCGTGCCGCCCAGCCAGAAACCGTTGTCGCAACCGGCTCCGGCTTTAGCACCGTCAAACTCGCGGCCGTCGATCAAGAGCTTGGCGCCTTCGGCCACGCCCGCGTCGATGTAGCCTTTGATGCGCTGACGCGCGGCGTCGGTCACGATGGGGCCCATCTCGGCGGCCAGGTTTTCACCGTTGAGCACCTTCAAGGTCTTGGTGCGCTCGATCAATTTGGGAATGATTTTGTCGGCCACATCGCCCACCAGCACCGCCACCGAAATCGCCATGCAGCGCTCGCCGGCCGAGCCGTAACCCGCGCCGATCAAGGCATCCACGGTCTGGTCGATGTCGGCGTCGGGCATGACCACCAAGTGATTCTTGGCACCGCCCAAGGCCTGCACGCGCTTGCCGTGGTGCGCGCCAGTCTCATAGATGTAGTTGGCGATCGGCGTGGAGCCCACAAAGCTGATGGCTTTCACGTCGGGGTGCTCCAGCAACGCATCCACGGCTGCCTTGTCGCCTTGCACCACGTTGAACACGCCGTCGGGCAGGCCCGCTTTTTTCAGCAAATCGGCGATGAACAACGAGGGGGTGGGGTCGATCGGGCTGGGCTTGAGCACACAGGTGTTGCCAGCCGCGATGGCGACCGGGAACATCCACATGGGCACCATCACAGGGAAGTTAAACGGCGTGATGCCGGCCACCACGCCCAAGGGCTGGCGCAAGGTCCAGTTGTCGATGCCGGTGGCCACTTGCTCGGTGTAGTCGCCCTTGAGCAGTTGTGGTATGCCAGTGGCGAATTCAACGATGTCGATGCC
>JACCDI011646756.1_pt1 | contig 29102 bp, 22 predicted proteins | sample 7442791 | NCBI WGS metagenome assembly JACCDI01 (sample SAMN15323434, study PRJNA562643) | freshwater metagenome | isolation source: river surface water | place: USA:Blue River Watershed | collected 2017-08-15
AGCCGTTCCATTCGGTGGTGTCCGACACGCGCTGGATTTCCTGCTTCAGCTGCTGGAATTCCAGGTCGAGGTAGCTGCGCTGCTCGTTCGCGTTGGTGTCGTTGACCGCCTGCACCGCGAGCTCTCGCATGCGCTGCATCATGTCCGTGATGGACTCGGTCGCGCCTTCAACGGTCTGTATCAGCGAGATCGCGTCGCCAGCGTTGCGGACGGATTGATCGAGCGCGCGGATCTGTTGCGTCATCCGCGTGGCGATCGCCATGCCGGCAGCATCATCCTTGGCCGAGTTGATCCGCTTGCCCGTGGACAGCTGCTGCATCGCGGTCTGCAATGAGCGCTCCGTCCCCTTCAGGGCGGCTTGGCTGTAGAGTGCCTTGTAGTTTGTATTGATGACTGCCATGCTAGGTTTCTCCTTCCGGCGTCTTAACCTTGCGAATTCATTCGCGGACCATTCCGCTTCTGTCGCTAGTTAAGCAATCCGTGTGCCAGACAAAAAACTCCAATTAATTCAACGAGTTATTGTTTATCTTTTGCTTGCCGCCTGCTTACTGGATCAGCAGGGGCAATTTCTGTCGGTTTTCCGGCAAGGGCTTGCCGCCCTTCTGCCGCCTCCCCGACCGCCCTGTCAGCGCTGGACAGCACCCAGGCCCATGGCCTCGGCAAGCGCGTCGTATTCCTTCAGGATTTCCGGATGCTCCGGGAAGCGCGCCAGCGCCACGCCGGCCGCCTCGAACGCATCGGCCAGGTCGAGGTTGCAGCGCAGGGAGCGGATCAGCATCGAGTGCGTGAACACCGTCGCCACCTCGCCCTGCTGGTCGATCAGCTGGCGCAGCAGGTCAACTGCCTGCGGCCAGTCTTCGCGCACCACCGCCAGCAGGCTGGTGATCGCGATGATGTCCTCGCTATCCGGGTACAGCGCCAGCCCTGCATCACCCAGCGCATACGCGAGCGCATCGTGGTCTTCCGCCATCAGCGACTGGATCGCGACGCGGAATTCTTCCGGCGTAAAGCGCGACACCTGCATCGCATTGAAAGGACGGCCGGTTTCAGCGAGAGTGATCATGACTTCGGCGAGGTTGGGCATCTGTGACTCCTGTTTGATTACGTTGCTTGTGATTGCGCGAATGGCTGAAGCCTTCCGCAGTGGCGGAGTCATCTAAGCAATTCCGGTGCCAGATTTTTTTCGACGATTTCAGCGGCAATCACTGCACAATTTTTAGGCTCTGCATATCTGTGAAGCCCTGAATTTCCCTGGTGGCGGCAAACGATTGCCGAGGCTTTGCCGCTGCCTTCCTCCCTGCGGAAAAGCCTTGCCGCACGCTGCATTTCCACTCACCGCGACCCACGGCAGACGCATGCCTGTGCGCGCAGCGCATCGAGGCGTTTGCATGAAACGCGAAAAACCGACGCGAGCAATCGAGACTAATAAATATATGTATGCGCGGCGCGCAAGCGCAGCGCCTTCTCTTTAGCCACCCCTCTGATACGGCGATTGGCACGCAAACTGCTTTAACGCGTGCAACAGAACCAGGTGTCAGATTTATGGTGACCGCAAAACCCGCAGCCCTTCGCAATCAACGCGCAATCGCTTGCGTGCCTGTCGGCTTGTCGACAAGTGCGAACGGGCTTGCGCGCGTCCGTTGCCGGCCCAGCGACGCCGCCCTGCCCTTCACTCCGGCATTGAAAGAGACTCGTCCATGAAAATCGGGATCATCAAAGGCGCCTCGACCAACAACGTGCTGCGCACGTTCGCGGACCGGCTTGCCGCTGGCGTAGAAGTGAATGGCCATGAATCGACCGTGTTCGACATCACGCAGGAAAACATCCTTGCAGGACTGATCACGACGCTGCGCCGCGAGCGCTACGATGCCGTCGTGTCGTTCAATGCAATGACCGGCGAGCTGATGGGCCCGGAGCAGCGCGGCCTGCTGGAGCTGGCCGGCATCCCCTATATCGGCTGGCTGGTCGACCATCCCTGCTATCACTATCACCGGCTGACCACACCGAACGAATATCGCTGGACCTTGTGCCCGTCGACCGACCACATCGACTTCCTCGAGGGCGCGGGCGTCGGCGGCCTGTGGCAGCACATGCTGGGCGCTGCGGATCCGCAGCCGGAAGCAACGTGCGACTTCGCCCGGCGCAGCATCCCCGTGATGTTTGCCGCCACCTGGATGCGCGAGCCTGACAAATTCTGGGAACACATCACGTCCGAAACGACGCGCGCCATCGTCGAGGACGTGATAGAGCGCGCGATGGACGACGGCGACGTATCCGTCACGCGCGCTTTCGCGGACGCGATGGCCGCGTACGGGCAGCCGCTGCGCATCGACGCCGGCATCGCGCGCATCATCGCCGCCATCCTGTATTTCATCCGCAAGCACGACCGCCTGAAACTGGTGGGCGAGCTCGCGAAGTCCGGGCTGCCGGTCACGCTGTACGGCAAGGGATGGAAAGAGAACCTGGCCCACCACGGCAATCTGGAGTTCGTCGATGACGTGCCGGCCGACGAGCTCAACCGCCGCTATGCCGCCGCGAAGTTCGTGCTCAACATCAATGCCGCCAATGGCGCCAGCGAGCGTGCGTTCGCGGCCATGCAGGCCGGTGCCTGCGTGCTGTCGGACCAGAACGAACTGCTGGCCGCGGCCGCCGAGCCCGGCAAGGAAATCGTTTTCTTCGACCGCCGCCGCCCGGACGTGCTCGCGCAAGCGCTGGGCGACCTGCTCGAGTCGGGACAAGGCGAAGACATCGCTGCCCGGGGCATGCGCAATGCGCAGGCCCGCCACACCTGGACACACCGCTCGGCGCAACTGCTGCAATGGATAGCAGAGAGCGCCGAAGAGACCCCACTCACCCTGGAGACCGCATGACCCTCACCGTCCAAGCCCGCCTCGACGGCAAGCCGTTCGAGTTCAACCAGCACCAGATCACCGACCTGTTCCACGTGATGTACTACGGCTCGCGCGTGTGGGAGAACACCTACTGGTTCGGCCACCAGATCCTGAAGTGCCCGATGGACATGTGGATCTACCAGGAGCTGATCTGGCGCATACGCCCGGATTACATCATCGAGACCGGCACCTTCCAGGGCGGCAGCGCGCTGTACTACTCGCACCTGTTCGACCTGATCGGGCATGGCGAGGTCATCACCATCGACATCCGCCGCCGCGAGAACCAGGCGCAGCACGAGCGCATTCACTACATGGTCGGATCGTCGACCGATGCGGACATCGTCGCACAAGTCAGGCAGAAGGTCGGCGAAGACAAGACCGTGATGGTGGTGCTCGATTCCGACCACTCGCACAAGCACGTGCTGGACGAAATGCGCGTGTGGAAAGACATCGTCAGCGTCGGCAGCTACATGATCGTCGAGGACTCGAACGTCAACGGCCACCCGGCCCGCCCCGACTTCGGCCCCGGCCCGATGGAAGCGATCAATGACTTCATGCGCGAGAACGACCAGTTCGCGATCGACATGAACCAGCAGAAGTTCTTCATGACCCAGAACCCGCGTGGCTACCTGCGCCGCATGCGCTGAGCACGAACGGGACACAGGAAAAACAACAAGGAACCCATCATGGACATGCGAACCCGGCAGCAAGACAGGGATATCTGCGACCGCTCTATCCTGATCACCGGCGGCACCGGCTCGTTCGGCAAGGCCTTCGTGCGCACCGTGCTCGACTATTGCCCGCGCGTCAAGCGCCTGGTGATCTTCAGCCGCGACGAGCTCAAGCAATTCGAGATGCAGCAGGAATTCCCGGCCGACCAGTACCCGGCGCTGCGCTTCTTCATCGGCGACGTGCGCGACGACCGTCGCCTGCGCCGCGCGCTCGAGGGCATCGACACGGTGGTGCACGCTGCGGCGCTGAAGCAGGTGCCGGCGGCCGAATACAACCCGTTCGAGTTCATCAAGACCAATATCATGGGCGCGCAGAACCTGATCGAGGCCTGCATGGACATGGGCGTGCGGCGCGTCGTCGCGCTGTCGACCGACAAGGCCGCCGCGCCGATCAACCTGTACGGCGCGACCAAGCTCTGCTCCGACAAGCTGTTCGTCGCCGCCAACAACTTCCGTGGCGACCGCGACCTGCGCTTCTCCGTCGTCCGCTACGGCAACGTGATGGGCTCGCGCGGCTCGGTGATCCCCTTCTTCATGAACAAGGCCAGGACCGGCGTGCTGCCGATCACGGACCCGAACATGACCCGTTTCAACATCTCGCTCGACGATGGCGTCGAGATGGTGCTGTGGGCGCTGGAACAGGCGCTCGGCGGCGAGATCTTCGTGCCGAAGATCCCGTCCTACCGCATCACCGACGTCGCCGAAGCGGTCGGCCCGCACTGCAGGCATGAGGTGATCGGCACGCGCCCGGGCGAGAAGCTGCACGAGGAAATGATCACGCCGAGCGACAGCCCGAACACGGTCGACCTTGGCCCCTATTACGCGATCCTGCAGGCCGGCGCGAAAGTGCAGGACTACCTGAACCGGCGCAAGGCGCTCGCGGTCGATCCCGGCTTTTCCTACAACTCCGGCAGCAACCCGGACTTCCTGTCGGTCGAGCAGATACGCGCGCTGATCCGCACGCACGTCGACCCGCAATTCGAACCGGTGTGAACAATGGATACGCGCGCACCCCTGCCCTATGGCCGCCAGGCGATCAGCGATGAAGACATCGCCGCCGTCGTCGACGTGCTGCGCAGCGACTGGCTGACGCAGGGGCCGGCCGTGCCCGCATTCGAGCAGGCGCTGGCCGCAAGCTGCGGCGCGCGCCATGCGGTGGCAGTCAACAGCGCGACCTCCGCGCTGCATGTTGCCTGCCTCGCGCTCGGCGTGGGCCCGGGAGACCGCGTGTGGACAACCCCGAACACCTTCGTCGCCAGCGCCAACTGCGCGCGCTACTGCGGCGCCGAAGTAGGCTTCGTCGACATCGACCCAGCCACCATGAACCTGTCGGTGACCGACCTGTCGGCGCGACTGGCCGCCGCCAGCGCAAACGGAACGCTGCCGAAAGTGCTGATACCGGTGCATTTCGCCGGCCTGCCGTGCGACATGCAAGCGATACATGCGCTGGCCAGGGCCTACGGTGTGCGCATCATCGAAGACGCATCGCATGCGATCGGCGCGCGCCATCGCGGCGAAGCAGTCGGCAATGGCCGCTACAGCGACATCACCGTCTTCAGTTTCCATCCGGTCAAGATCATCACCACCGGTGAAGGCGGCGCGGCGCTGACCAACGACCCCGCACTCGCGGCGCGCATGGCGCAGCTGCGCAGCCACGGCATCACGCGCGATGCGGCCACCTTTCGCAACGACTACCTGGGCCCCTGGCAGTACGAGCAGCACGAGCTCGGCTACAACTACCGCATGACCGACCTGCAGGCCGCGCTGGGCATCAGCCAACTGCGCCGGCTCGACGGTTTCGTCGCTCGGCGCAACGCGCTGGCCGACCTGTACGACAGCCTGCTGGCCGGCCTGCCGCTGCAACGTCCGCAACGCGAGGCCGCGCACCTGTCGGCCTGCCACCTGTACGTGATCCGGCTCGACGAGCCGCGCGCGCACCGCGCCGTGTTCGAGCAGCTGCGCGCCGACGGCATCCACGTGAACCTGCACTATACGCCGGTCCACCTGCAACCCTATTACCGGCAGCTTGGCTTCGCGCCGGGCGACTTCCCGCACGCCGAGCGCCACGGCGCCTGTGCCATCAGCCTGCCCATGTATCCCGCGCTGTCGCGGGACGACATCGAACGTGTCGCGCAGGCGCTGGCGCGGGCGATCAACCTTCAACAGCCTGAAAAGGAAACCGAAGATGCACTCATATCCTGAACTGACCGCCGCGCAGAACGACTTGCAGGCGCAGGACGCGCTGTTCCGCCCGACCTCGTTCTGGGAGCAGGCATCGCTGCGCATCGCCGATGAGCTGCGCGCCGAGGGCGTGGAAAACTTCCGCCGCCTCGCGACGCCGCTGAGCTACTTCGTGCCGACCTACGGCCCGCCGACGCTGGGCCTGTCGCGCGAGCAGGTCGAGCGCCTGTCGACGGTGCTGGGCGAGGAATACCCGACCGGCAAGAAGGCGCAGCTGGCGCTGCACGCCTACCTGAGCGGCCACCTGAACGCGCTGGCGGACTATCGCGTGCTGCTGGCGGCCGACGATGCATCGCGCCTGCCGCACCTGCATGCGTTTTCCGAGAGCGCTGCAGGCAACCCGGTTGAACAATTCGAGTTCGACGGCCGTCGCTTCAGCCGCTCGTCGCTGAACTACCTGCTCGGCCTGTCGCTGCTGAAGAAGCACCTCGGCAATGACTGCATCCGCACCGTGCTCGAGATCGGCGGCGGCTTCGGCACGCTGGGCGAGATACTCGCGCAGTCCGATATTCCGGACGTGCGCTACATCGACATCGACATCCCGCCGACGCAGTTCGTCGCCGAACGCTACCTGGCCGACGTGCTCGGCAGCGAGAACGTCGCGTCGTACACCGGCACCGCGGCCCGCGACGCGATCGCCATCGATTCGCTGCCGACCGCGTCGGTGCTGTGCTCGTGGCAGATCGAGCGCCTGCAGGGCGAGGTCGACCTGTTCGTCAATTTCATCTCTTTCCAGGAGATGGAGCCGCCGGTGGTCGAGAACTACCTGAAGCACGTCAAACGGCTCGGCGCGCGCTGGGTCCTGCTGCGCAACATGCGCGAGGGCAAGCAGAAGAAGACCGCGCACAGCGGCGGCGTCGAAGTGCCGATCAAGCGCGACGACTACCTCGCGATGCTGTCCGACTACGAGCTGGTCGAGGCCAACGTGCACCCCTTTGGCTACCAGACCGTCGACGGCTTCCATTCGGAGCTGCTGCTGCTGAAGCGGCGCTGAGCGACGATGCGACTGGCGATCATTCCGGCCCGTGGCGGGAGCAAGCGCATCCCGCACAAGAACGTCCGCGATTTCTGCGGCAGGCCGATGCTCGCCTGGCCGATCGAGGCGGCGCTGGCTTCCGGACTGTTCGACCATGTGATCGTGTCCACCGACGACGATGCGATCGCGCGCTGCGCGATCGACTGCGGCGCCGAAGTGCCGTTCCGCCGCCCGCCCGAGCTGGCCGATGATTTCACGCCCACGCGCGACGTGGTCAACCATGCGATCGGAGAATTTGCCGCACGCGAGGGCATGCCTGACCAGGTCTGCTGCATCTACGCGACCGCGCCCTTCCTGCGCAGCGAGGACCTGAAGGCCGCGCTGGCGCTGCTCGAGCGCGGCAATGCGAACTTCGTCTTCTCCGCCACCGAATACCCGTTCCCCATACAGCGCGCGTTCCGCCGCCTCGCTGACGGCAGCCTCGAGATGTTCCAGCCGGAACACCGATTGACGCGCTCGCAGGACCTGGAGCCCGCGTATCACGACGCCGCGCAGTTCTACTGGGGGTCGGCACAGGCCTTCCTCGACCGGCTGCCGATGTTCTCCGGAGCCTCGCTGCCCTTCCTGCTACCGCGCCGCCGCGTGATCGACATCGACACACCGGAAGACTGGGCGATGGCAGAGCTGATGTGGCAGGCAATGCATCGCGCGCAAGACGCTTGCGAGGCCGCGCCATGATCCTGTTCCGCTGCGACGCCACGCCCCGTCTCGGCTTCGGCCACCTGACGCGCTGCCGCGCGCTGGCCGCTGCGCTGCATGAGCTCGACCAGCCCTGCATGATGGTCGGCCCTTCCGAAGCCTGCCGCCAGCACGGCGACGAGCAACTGTTCGCGCACTGGATCGCGCTGCCCTGGCAGGATGACGGCACGGCGGATGCCATCGAACTCGCGCGCATTGCAAAAATTCATCAGGCAAGCGCGGTGGTGCTGGACGACATGCGCGTCGACGAACGCTACCAGCAAGTGCTGCTGCAGGCCGGCCTGCGCTGGCTGCAGTTTGACGGCGCACGCGGCCAGCCCGTGTGGGCCGACCTGATCGTCAATGCGAACCCGGCCGCCGACGCGAATTACTACCGCAGCCATGCGCGCAAGCCGCAGCCGACGCTGCTGCTCGGCCCCGCGCATGCGGTGCTGCGCCCGGAATTCATCGCGCAGGCCGCAATGCACGATAACGTCAACGACAGGCGCGTGCTGCTGATGTTTGGCGGCGGCGACGATCGCGGCGCGATCCGCTTCGCGATCGAGGCCTTGCATCCGGCGCTGCCGGACGATTTCGCCTTCGACGTCGTCGCCGGCCGCCAGAACCCGAACCATGACGCGCACCGCGCGCTGCTGGCGACGCTGCCGCCTGCGCGTGCCGTTTATCACGTCAACCCGCCGGCGCTGCCGGCGCTGATGCAGCGCTGCACACTGGCCGTGATGGCCGGCGGCACCGCCACCTACGAAGCCAACCTGTTCGGCCTGCCGATGGTGCTGCTGGCCATCGCCGACAACCAGGTCGCGCAGTCACAGGCGTGGGATGCGCGCGGCCAGGCCATTTACATCGGCGAGCTCGAATCTCTCGTCCCGCAGCGCCTCGCGCAGGCGGCACTGGCGCAACTGGCGCTGACAGGCCGCCCGCAGCGGCTGGTCGATGGCCTCGGCGCGACGCGCGTCGCGACCGCGCTGCTGTCGGTGCTGAACACTGAAACCGCCCTCGCATGACAAGGACAAGCCCATGCAAGCCAGCCAGACACAGAATAAATTGCAAGCTGCTACCGCTATAACGCGCAGCGAGTTCGGCTATTACGAGCTTGGCGACAAGCCGACGCCGGACGAACTGGGCGACTACTACGCGAAAAAATATTACCAGCAGCAGATCCGCACGCACGAGTCGCGCTACAGCGACGAGGAGCTCGCGTTCCGCCGCAACAAGCTCGACCAGAAATTGCGCGTGATCCGCAGCCTGCGCAGCCAGCCGCTGCCGGCCTCGCCGGCCTTCCTCGACGTGGGCGCAGGCGAAGGCTTCGCGATGGCCTTCTTTGCCGGCGAAGGCTGGGACGTGACTGGTCTCGATTACAGTTCGCACGGCTGCAGCACGCACCATCCGCAACTGCTCGAGCGGCTCGTGACCGGCGACCTGCAGGCGTCGGTGGAAGCGCTGGCCGCCGAAGGCCGCCGTTTCGACGCGATCCTGCTCGACAATGTGCTCGAGCACCTGCTCGACCCGGCGCAGCTGCTGCGCAGCCTCGCGCCGCTGATGGCTGACGGCGCAGTGCTGGTGATCGAAGTGCCGAACGACTTTTCCGCCTTCCAGCAGCACCTGCTCGAACACAAAAAAATCGACCGCCCGTTCTGGGTGGTCGCGCCTGACCATATCTCTTACTTCAACCGCGACGGGCTCGCACGCCTCGCGCAGGCCTGCGGCTTCGCCGAGCGCAGCGTGTCGGCCGACTTTCCGATCGACCTGTTCCTGTTCAATGAAAACACGAACTACGTGAGCAACGGCGCTGTCGGCAAGTCCTGCCACGCGGCGCGCGTGGAAGTCGAGAACCTGCTGCACGCACTGTCGCCGGAAGCCACGATCAGGATGTACCAGGCCATGGCCGAGCTCGGCATCGGCCGCCAGGTCACGGGCTATTACCAGTTGCAATCCGAACCGAACCCACAGGGAGAATCGCGATGAACGCCATTTTCGACCAGCTCGACCTTCGCCGCCGTCCGGGCAAGCCGCGCACGACCGGCCTGACGATGGTGCTCGACAAGCATCTCGGCCTTGCCGCCACGCGCGACCTGATCGAGACTGCCGGCCAGTACATCGATGTCGTCAAGCTCGGCTGGGGATCGTGCACGCTGTATCCCGAAGACGTGCTGCGCGAGAAGATCGCACTGCTGAAGGCGGCCGACATCCGCGTCTGCCCCGGCGGCACCTTCCTCGAGTCCGCGTTCGAGCGTTCCGACATACCGACCACGCTGCGCCTGCTGAAGGCGACCGGCTTCGATGCGATCGAGGTGTCGGACGGCATCCACCCGACGATGACGCGCCAGCAAAAGCTCGGCATCCTGAAACAGGCGGTCGACCTCGGCTTCTACGTGACCTCCGAAGTCGGCAAGAAGCTGGTGCAGGAAGACCACGCGATCAGCGACGCCCGCCGCATCCGCGAAGTCCACGAAGACCTCGCCGCCGGCGCGCAGAAAGTCATCATCGAGGCGCGCGAGTCCGGCACCGTCGGCATCTTCCGCGGCGCAGGCGACGTCAACGCGGCGCTCGCGTATGAGCTGTTCCAGAGCGTCGATCCCGATGCGCTGATCTGGGAAGCGCCGGAGAAGGACCAGCAGGCCTGGCTGCTGCAGCAGCTCGGGCCGGGCGTTTCCATCGGCAACGTCGCGCCGCAGGATGTGCTCTCCCTCGAATCGATGCGTTACGGCCTGCGCGGCGACACCTTCCGCGACCATTGCCGCGGCAGCCGCCGCGTGTTCCTCGAGCTTGGCGTGGCCGGCGCGTGGCGCGCGCAGCAGCGCGGCGACGTGGTGGTCGTGGTCGACGCGATCCGCGCCAGCGCCACCATCACCCGCTGCGTCGAGCTCGGCGCGCGTGAAGTCATTCCGGTGGTCAGCGCGACCGAGTTGCGCGGCGAAGTCACCATCGGCGAGCGCGGCGGCGCGAAGCTGCCCGGCGCGAACTTCGACAACAGCCCGCTGGCGCTGACGGACAAGGCCATCGAAGGCAAGTCGGTCGTCATCTCCACCACCAACGGCACTGAGTGCATCCGCGCCGCGCATGGCGCAGGCAGCGTGGTGCTGGTCGGCGGCATGAACAACTGCACGGCGGTCGCGCAGGCGGCGGTCGAGCTGGCGACGCAGCGCGGCAGCGGGATCTCGCTGGTCGCGGCCGGCCGCAACAACCTTCCCGCCATCGAAGACCGCGCGGCAGTGACCGAGATCATGCAGGCCATCGGCAACGCGACCGCGCGCGGCACGCTCGAACCCTATTACAGCGACAACCTCGAACGCGATTTCCTCGACAGCGAGAGCGGCGCGAACCTCGTGCAGCTCGGACAGGCAGATGACATCATCCATTGCTCGCGCAAGGACATCTCTTCGGCCGTGCCGATGTTCGACGGCGAGCGCATTCTCGCGTACCAGCCGGAAGTGCTCGCATGAACCCGTCCACGCTGCTCATCATCGGCGCCGGCCACGAACAGGTGCCGGCGATCCGCAAGGCGCAGTCCATGGGCTACCGCGTCGCGGTGACCGACATGAACCCGGACGCGCCCGGCATGGCGCTGGCCGACGCCGCACGCGTGGTCAGCACCGCCGACCAGGCCGGCAACCTGGCCGTCGCGCGCGAGCTGGCCGTGGCCGGCGTGATGACGATAGGCTCGGAGACCGCCGTACCAGTGGTGGCGCATGTGGCCGCTGCGCTGGGCCTGCCCGGCTATTCCGAGGCCACCGCGCTGGCAGCGACCAACAAGAACACGATGCGCGAGCGCTTCGCACAGTTCGGCGTGCCGACCACCGAGAGCGAGCCGGTACAGGACCTCGAGCAGGCCTTCGCGTTCATCGACCGTCACGGCTTTCCGGTCGTGCTCAAGCCCAGCGACAGCTCGGGACAGCGCGGCACCACGCTGGTCCATGATTTCGCGGCCCTGCAGCGCGCGGTCGACGATGCATTCCGTTTTGCCGGCGACGACCGAGCCATCATCGAAAAGTTTTACGCCGGTCCCGAGATCAATGTCACGGCGGCCGTCGAGCATGGCCAGATCCGTTTCCTGTCGCTGTCCGAGCGCGTCACCGCGCCGGCGCCGCACTTCGGCATCGCGATCGAGCATGTGTCGCCGCCGCCGCTGGACGAGCGCGAACGGCAGGCGATCATGGATGCGTCCGAAAAGGCGATCCGCGCAGTCGGCCTGACTGATGGCATCGCCTACCCGCAGGTGCTGCACACCAGCGACGGTCCGAAGGTGCTCGAGATCGCGGTGCGCATCCCGGGCGGACATATGTACGAAGTCGCGCTGCACGCGAGCGGCATCGACATGATCGAGTTCAGCATCCTGACCGCGATGGGCCATCCGTCGCCGCTGTCGGCCTGCACCGTCCATCCGGCCAGCCCGGCGCTGTCAGTGCTGTTCCTGACCGAGCGCGACTTCCCGGCCTCCGACGCTGTGGTGCGAAAGGTCGGCCCGGTAGCCGCCGCATTGGACGTGCCCGGCGTGAAGCTGGCGCGCATGCACCTCGCGCCGGGACAGAAGATGCCGTCGCTGTCGCACTCGGGCGCACGCTTCGGCGCCGTGCTCGCGGTGGGCGCGACGCGTGACGAGGCCTGTGCCCGCTCGCGCGACGCGGCGCGGCGCATCGCCATCGAATTCGAGTCGCCGGCCGTCGCAGGCCGGCACATGCAGTAGGCAGAGGACGTCGACATGTTGAACATCGCAGGGCAGCCGATAGGCGCGTCACACCGTCCCTACATCATTGCCGAGATGTCGGGCAACCATAACCAGTCGCTCGAGCGTGCGCTCGCGCTCGTCGATGCGGCGGCCGATGCCGGCGCGCACGCGATCAAGCTGCAGACCTTCACCGCCGACACCATGACGCTGGACGCCGGCGGCAGCGAGTTTCAGGCCGCGCCCGGCTCGCTGTGGGCAGGCCGCAGCCTGTATTCGCTGTACGCCGAGGCCAGCACACCGTGGGAATGGCACAAGCCCATCATGCAGCGCGCGCGCGAGCGCGGCATCGCCTGCTTCAGCTCGCCGTTCGACGAGAGCGCGGTCGATTTCCTCGAGACGCTGGACGTGCCCGCATACAAGATCGCATCGTTCGAATGCGTGGACCTGCCGCTGATCCGCCGCGTTGCGCAGACCGGCAAGCCGGTGATCATCTCGACCGGCATGGCCACCATCGGCGAGATCGCGGATGCGGTCGACACCGCGCGCAGCCACGGCTGCACGCAATTGATCCTGCTGAAGTGCACCAGCACGTATCCGGCGTCGCCGGCGAACACGAACATACGCACCATTGCGCACATGCGCGAGCTGTTCGGCTGCGAGGTCGGCCTGTCGGACCATACGATGGGCGTCGGCGTGTCGGTCGCCGCGGTCGCGCTCGGCGCGACCGTGATAGAAAAGCATTTCACGCTGGATCGCGCCGACGGCGGCGTCGATTCCACGTTCTCGCTGGAGCCGGCCGAACTGGCCAGTCTCGTGACCGAGACCGAACGCGCGTGGCAGTCGCTCGGCGAGATCCGCTACGGCGCGACCGCCGCCGAGGAAAAAGGCCGGCTGCGCCGCCGCTCCATCTACGCCACGCGCGACATCGCGGCCGGCGAAGCGCTGACGGCGGAGAACATTCGCCGCATCCGTCCCGGCAGCGGCCTCGCGCCCAGGCATTGGGACGCGGTGCTCGGCCGTACCGCGAAAGCCGGCATACCGAAGGGCACGCCGCTCAGCTGGGAACTGCTCGGCTGACGACAAACGTGCGTGAGCCGTGCCGGATAAAAAAAATCGCCCGGGCTTCCGGGCGATTTTTTTCGATGACGTGAACTGCGCGATCAGGCCACGGTGTCGAGCACGGCCTCCGCCGCTTCCGCACCGACCGCCTCGCGCAAGTCAGCCGCCACGCGCGGCAGCACATCGAGGAAGGGCTCGTCGAGCGCGGGGATGTACGCCTTCACGTTCGCGAAGAAAGGATAGCGGTTCGTACCGAGGAAAGGCCAGCCCTTGCCGGTCGACATCAGCCGCACTTTCGCGCCGACGGCCGCTGCCATCGTGTTGGTCGACGTCGCCACGGTGATCACTTCATCGAGGCAGGACATCAATGCGAACACATTGTCCAGGTCCTTCTGCAGGTTCAGGTCTTCCCAGCGCAGGATGGAAACGCCAAACGCTTCTTCGGCCGCGACGATCTCGTCCTCGCACTGTCCGTATTGCAGGTTGACCAGCTGCACGCCCGGCACGTCGAAGATATCCTTCCAGTCGTTCAGGTTCGTATAGCCCGAGTTGCGGCTGGGCTCGATCACGCCGCTGCGCCAGCAGATGCCGACCAGGCGCTTCGGCCCCTGCCCGGCGACCGCTTGTGCCAGACGCTCGCGATAGACCTGCGCGCGCTCGGGGTCGACCTTGATGAACGGTCCCGAGCGCTCGAAGTCCTGGATGCGGTTGCGGTAGATACCGCACAGCGAACCGACCGGGATCTGCACATCGTAGTCGTGATGATAGGCCGGCAGGCCCGGCGAGTTGTAGTACGCGACTTCCCTGAACTGGAAATCCGGGAAAGAGCGCTGCAGCGTCTTGATCAGCCGCGTCTCGCATTCGACGATCACCTTGCCATCGATTCCCTCGAGCTCCTTCAGGCAGGTGCTGAACAGGATCTCGTCACCCAGCCCCTGCTCGCGCCAGACCATCAGGGTCCTGCCGTTGAGCGGCTCGCCTTTCCAGCGCGGCTTCTTGAAACTGCGCTGCGGACGGCGGCCGCGGTTCTGGTCGATGTGCGAGCTGAAGCCGGCTTCGGAAAAGCGCCAGCCCTCCTCGAGACGGCCGGCCTTCAGGTACTGGAATCCGAGGTTGTGGCGCAGCGCCTGGATGTTGCCCTCGTCGCGCTTGGCCTCGGCGGCCTTCAGCACGCGCTCCAGCAGCACGATCGCTTCATTGATCTTGTTCTCGCCGGCGAGGATCAGCGCGAGGTTCGCGTTCGCCGTTCCATGCCCCGGCTGCAGCGCGACCACCACCTCGAACGCGGCCTTGGCCTGGTTCTTCAGGCCGAGCGCGCTCATCGACGCGCCGAGGTTGTTGTACGCATTCGGGTCGGTCGGGTTCAGCTCGATGGCAGCCATCGCATATTGCGCGGCCTGCTGGTGCTGCTTGGCCTGCGTCTCGACCGAGTGCAGGTTGTGCAGCACTTCGACCCGGTTCGGGAAGGATTCGCGCAGCTTCAGCAGCATCTCGCGCGAGTCGCGCAGCTTGCCGAGCCGCATCAGGATCACGGACGTCATCAGGCCGACGTTCAGGTCGCCGGGCATCGCCTCGTCGAGCAAGCGCGCATACGCGTAGGCGTCGACAAGGTTCGACATGTCCATGTTCAGCAGCGTGAGGCTGGACAGGACTTCGATGTTCTTCTTGTCAGTCTGGTAAATCTTTTCGAACAGCGACCTGGCTGCCTGCCAGTCGCCGCGTGCCTTGGCCTTGCGGGCCTGCGCCAGCGCATAGCCGGGCTGGTGTTGTCTTTTTGAGCTCATGATACCTGTCGGATATTCGTGAAGACAGGCAACAAACAGCAATATTTATACCAATCAAAACGTCATAAAAAAAACCGCAGGGGTTTCCCCCTGCGGTCTGATTGCTGCCGGAGCGTCGCTTACTTGAGCAGCGACAGCACCGATTGCGAGGACTGGTTGGCCTGGGCCAGCATCGCCGTAGCTGCCTGCTGGATGATCTGGGCCTTCGCCAGCGCCGTCGTTTCGGTCGAGTAGTCCGTATCCTTGATGCGGCTCTGCGACTGCGACGTGTTGGTGACGATGTTGTCGAGGTTGTTGACCGTGCTGATCAGGCGGTTCTGGAACGCGCCCAGCTTCGAACGGTTGGCCGACACCTTCTCCAGCGCGTTGTCGATCGTCTTGATGGCGCTGGTCGCCGCTTCCTCGGACAGCACGTTGGTGCCGGCCAGGGTCGAACTGCCGCCCAGGGTCGCGCCATACGTCGGCTTGTTCGTGTCGTAGTCGGCCGCGCCCACGTTCATCTCGCGCAGGCCGTGCGACGTGAAGCCGCCCAGTCCCGGGTGATCCGACGAGGCCTCGTCGCCAAGGTCGATCGAGATCGGCGTATCGTTGATCGAATTCAGGCGGATGACTCGTGCACCGTCCTCATCCGACCAGACGTCGGCCCACACGTTGGTCTCGTTCGCGAAGCTGTTGATCAGGTCGACCTTCTTCGCCATGCTGTCGGTCGACTGGCCCGAGCGCCAGATCTCGACGCCATTGATCGTGATCTCGCCCTTCGCCCACGAAGTCGCCGAACCGGCGGCGGTGACGTTGGCGCCGACCACCGTGTACGCATCGGTGATGGTCTCGTTGCCGTCCTGGGTACGGAAGCCCTGCGTGCGCACCAGGCCCAGCGATGCCAGCGCCGTCGCTTCTGCCGAGCGGTACACACCGACGCTCGCCGCGGTCGTGCCGATCGAGATCGGGCGGCCGTTGGTCGACTCCAGCTTCAGCATGCCCTTGTAGGTCGAGATCGTGCTCGTGCTGCCGTCGGCGAAGCCGCTGCGGCCATCGAAATGGGTGCCGTCGGTGGCGGTGGCGTCGGAGACCGAGATCGTCGCGCCGGTGTTGTTGAACAGCACCAGCTTGCCTTCGTCGTTCAGTTTCGCCTGCACGTAGGCCGGTCCGCCCTGCTGGTTGATCTTGTCGACCAGGTCTTGCATGCTGGTCGTTTCGCCGATCTTGTAGGTGACCGCCGAGCCCGAATCCAGCACGTTGACCGTGATGGTGAACGCATTGGCCGACAGCACGCCGGTGCCCTTGTTCTTCGCGACCACTTCGTTGAACGCGCTCGCGGTGACGCCCGCGTTGCTGCGGTTGATCGCGGTGATCACGTCATTGATGTCCAGCGCGCTGCCGCCCGAGCTGGTGCCCGAGTTGTAGCCGGCCGTGTCCGAGGTGATCTTGTCGACGACCACGCCGTTGATGACCAGGCTGAGCGAGGTCGCGGTCGAGAACATCGAGCTGATGTCCTGCGCGTTGTTGGTGAAGCCGAGACGGCCGCCGATGAGTACGTTCGCGGTCGCGCCGGAATTGCCCATGCCCAGGTCCTTGGTCGCGACCGAGCCGATCTCGACCTTCATGATCTGGTTGGCCTTGTCGCCGATCTGCAGGGTCTTGTCCTGGAACGAGCCGTCGAGCAGGTTGATGTTGTTGAACTGCGTCGTCTTCGCGATGCGGTCGATTTCCTTCTTCAGCTGCACCACTTCGTCGTTCAGCGCGACGCGGTCCTGCTGGTTGTTCACGCCGTTGACCGACTGCACGGCCAGTTCGCGCATGCGCTGCAGCATGTTGGTGACTTCGTCCATCGCGCCTTCGGCGGTCTGCATCAGCGAGATGCCGTCGTTGGCGTTGCGGATGGCCATCGAGAGGCCGCGGATCTGTGCATCCATACGAGTGCTGATGGACAGGCCGGCGGCGTCATCCTTGGCGCTGTTGATGCGGCTGCCGGTGGACAGGCGCTGCATCGAGGTCGACAGGGCGCGGTCGTTCTTGACCATCGAATCCTGCGCGATCAACGACTTAACGTTCGTGTTAATTACAGACATGGTAATGACTCCTAAATGAAAATCAAATTTTCAAAAAAGGCTGTGCCGCTACTACACCGCATACCTTGTCAAACACCGCGCGGCTCGTTCTTGCATCAGTCTCACAGAAGAACTTGAAATCCCTCCGTTACTGCATGAATCGGCAACATCCTCGAAAACTTGAAAAGAAATTTTTCAGAACTTGCCGTTGAAAATGACGCCCTTCAGGTCCTCGATGCTGTGCGCCATATTGACCACGACTTCGGTCGGGATCTGGCGGATCACTTCACCGGTATTGGTGTTCCTCACGGTGACGATGAAGGTGTTGATACGGTCGTCCACCGAGAAGCCCAGGTCGCGCCGGCTGTCCTTCATCTGCTGGTTCAGCCGGTCGATGATCTCTTTGAGCATCGCCTGGAACTTCTCAGGGTCGAACTTCGGCTTGGCCGGAGTCTCCGCTTGCGCGACCACTTTTTCCTGCGAGGACAGCGTCGCGGATGCGGAGAATGCAGGCGCGCGCAGGTCGTCGCGCACGGATGCCGCGTGGCCCCCGGACACGGTACGAATCAGATCGCTCATGAGACTCCCCCTTTGCGAAAACCGCGCGTTGGCGAGTTTTCGAAAAATTAATGAATACAGCCGGAGCCGGCGCGTGCGTCGGACTCCTTCAGTCGGGGAATCGGAAGGGGGGCGGCAAACTTTAGCCGCAGGGAGAAAAAATTTTCCGCGACCGCCCGCCGGGCGGCACGAAAAATTATCGAAAGCTTAATTAACTGCTGCTCTTGTTCATCGCATCGAAGGTGGACTTCAGGCTTGCCTTCATGCTGTTGGCCGAGCCGACGAAGCTGTCGAGGGTGGCGAAGGTCTTGGTGTAACGCTCCAGCATCTTGGACATGCGGTCATCGAGGGCCTCGAGCTGGGCCTTGTAACGGTCGACGTCCTTTTTCGCGCTCGAGGACTGGGACTGGATGAAGCCGGTCGCCTTGGCCATGTCGGTCAGGCGCTTGACGGCATCGCCGGCCAGGCCCTGCGGCAGCGTCGTGAACAGGCTCTTGGATTCCGAGTTCGCGGTGAACATGGTCACCACATCCTCGAAATTGTCCTTGACGGCCGAGTCGAAGGTCGCCTCGACGAATTCCAGCGTGCCATCCTTCTTCAGCGACACGCCGAGGTCGCGCAGCGCCTTCACGCTCGTGCCCGGCGTCGAGGAATCGGTCAGGAACAGGCTGCGGATCTGCGACTTGACCAGCTGCACCGTCGAATCGTTCTGCAGCGACCCGCTGTAGACATCGGTCTCGTCTTCCTTGTTCTTCGGGCCGCTCAGGATCGCGAAGTCGGCCATCGTGTTGTTGAACGACTCGACCAGCGCCTTCAGCTTTTCCTTCAGCGGGCTGGTGTCGCGGCTGATCGTGATCACCGCCGGCGATCCGCTCGCCGTCTTGTCCAGCAGGTTCAGGGTCACGCCGTTGAGCGCGTCGGACACGGTGTTGCTGTCGCGGTAGATCGTGATGCCGTCAACCATCAGCTTCGCATCGGCCGACGTCTGGAGCTTGGTCGAGAAGTCGATCGTGACCGGCGAATTGGGGGCGACGTAACTTTGCGGCGTCGCGGCAGTCACCGTGACGGCGCCGCCGGTCGAAGCCACGGTGGCGCTGCCATCGGCCTCCGACAGCGCATAGCTCACCACCAGCTTGCCGCCCTCGATCGCGTAGGTGCGGCCCGGGACCGGGTTGGCGGCCACCAGCGCATCTTTCATCCGGGTCGCGATGGACGAGCCGGCCTCGCCGTCTGCCACGTCGATCGACACGCCGTCGAAGCTGACGGTATCGACGGCAGTGGCGTCGCCGAACGTGAACGACTGCTGCTTCGCGATCCCGGTCGCCGTCAGCGGATTGCCGGCCTTGAACTCGCGCGCGGTGGCCACCGTCGGGGCAACGCCGGTCGGCGCCTTGGCGTCGTCGGCCACCTTCAGCGGCGCGGCGTCGCCTTCGGTCTCGCCGAATGTCACGGTCAGCGTGCCGTCGCCATTGTCGGTATAGATGCGGCTGGCATCGTTCCTGGCCTTGGCGTCCGCATCCAGCGCAGCCTTGACCTTCTCGGCCACCTTCTCTTTGGAATCGCCGGCCGTCACCGCGACGGACAGCCCCCCCACGGTGATCGTGCCGCTCGTGATGGCCTTCTTGAACGTGACGGTCTGCTGCTCCGCAAGGCCGGTGCCGTCATCGGTGGCCATCGTGAACGCATTCTTCTTGCCGGTCGGCCCGGTGATCACGATCTGGTACGGCGTCGTGGTGCCGTCATTGGTATTGACCAGCTGCGCCGACACGCCCAGCCGCGCCTTGTTGATCGCGTTGACCATGCCTTCCGGCGTCGTGCTGAGGGTGCCGATCTTCACGCCCCTCCACTCGCCGTTGATGTTCAGGCGAACAACGAAGGCATTGCCGCCGTTGAGCGGGGCATCAGGCTTCTCGAAGCGGTTGGATGACGAGCGCTGCCCGACCGCGCGCGCCAGCACCTCCACCTCGTGCAGGCCCGGATCGGCGCCCGGCGCGACGCTGACGCCGACCTGTGACGGCACGTTGCTGGTGCCGGCGACGGTATTGACGGCAGAGGGACGCTGCAGCGACTCGAACGCGGACTTGATCGTGCTGAGCGACATCAGCATCGCCGAATAGCCGGAGATGCGCGCCTCGGTCTTGCCGATCTTGTCGTTGATGGCCTGCGCGCGCGGCGCCTTCTCGGCATCGACCAGGTTCTGTGCGAGCGAATTGAGGTCGACGCCCGAGCCGGTGCCGAGCTTGGTCACCAGGGCCTGGACGGCGCTCTTGGTCGCTGCATTGCTGGTCGACGAGGTGCCCGAGATTGCCACGTTGCTGTCCTTTGATCGAAGGTCCGGGGAAAACCCTGCCGTCACTTATCGGCAGTTCGCCCGGAATCTTTAATGCGTCTGTGCCGCGTTACTTGATGTAATTGAACAGGTTCAGCTGCGAGATCTTCGCGAAGCTGCTCTGCGCCGCTTCCAGCGACAGCATGTCCTTGTTCATCTTCGTGATCGCGGCGGCGTAATCGACGTCCTGCACCTGCGACAGCGTGCCGTTGAGCCTCAGCAGGGTCTCGTCGGCCAGCGCGGCCTGTGCATCGAGCGTATTGCCGGCCGCGCCGATGGCGGCCTGGCTGGCGCTCATGCTCTCCTGCAGCGAGCCCATCTCGCCAACCGCGCGCTGCAGGCCCTTGGTGTCATTCGCATCCAGCGCGGCGGCGAAATCGTCGATGGTCTGGAAGAAGCCGACCGCCGCCTCGCTGCCGTCGGCCGCGGCGCGCACCAGCTTGCCGAACGGATTGGTGCCGGGCCGGTTGGTGTCGGTGATGCGCTGGTCGCCGGTGCCGGCCGGGCTGACCGTCATGTCGCCCTGATAGGCCAGCTTGCCGCTGGCATCGGTATCGAAAGCCGCCTTCGAGGTGCGGCTGCCGGAAAAGATGTAGTTGCCGTTCACGTCCTGCGTGTTGGCCAGCGACAGCAGCTGGTCGCGCAATTCCTTCACCTCGACCGCGATGTACTGCCGGTCTTTCGGGCTGTTGGTCGCGTTGGCGCCCTGCACCGCCAGTTCCTTCAGGCGGGTCAGCACGTCGGTGGAAGCATTGATCGCCGTCTCCTGCTGCGACAGCTTGTCGCGCACCGTATTGATGGTCTCGAGATAGCTCTTCTGGCGCTCGATCACGGTATTGAGCCGCGTGATCGTCGCCGATTTATCGGGCGCGTCGCTGGGCTTGAGCACCTCTTTCGACGCAGCCAGCTGCATCTGGGTCTTGTCCAGGCGCTCCCGGGTCACGCTCATCTGGCTGATCGCGCGGTCAAACGTCAGTGAAGTGGACAGCTGCATGGTTTATCTCCGATTAACGCGCCGCCGACAGGATGGCGTCGAACAGGTCGCCGGCGACCTGGATCGTCTTTGCAGCCGCCTGATAGGCCTGCTGGTAGCGGATCAGGTCGGCCGCTTCCTTGTCGAGCGACACGCCGGACACCTGGTCGCGTGCCGCGATCGCCTGATCATTGACGACCTTCAGCGCATCCTGCGCGATGGCCGCCTGGCTGGCGATGTTGCCGACGTTGCCGACCTGCTGTTCATAAGCCTGCGAGATCGTCATGCCGGCGCCGCCGCCGATCACGCCCTTCTTCTCGAGCGCGACGATTTCGTTGATGTTCTGGTTGTTGCCCTTGCCATCCTGGTTGCCGTCGATGGTGAAGCGGTCGCCTGCCTTCGGCGGCCCGTCCAGCTTCAGCGTCAGGCCCTGGTAGCGGATGCCCTCGGCCGCGTCGTAGTCACGCTCGGCCAGCACCGTGACGCGGCCATTGGCCGGGTTGGTCCAGCTGATCTCGTAATGCGATTCCGACGTGAACTTGACCGAATAAGTCTCCGAGCGCAGCTGGTCGATGCGCTTCGCGTTGAGCGTCGCGGGGTCGGCCATGCTGTCGTCATAGCGGCCCGACACAGTGCCGCCACCCTCGCCGGTGACGAAGACCAGCAGGTCTTCCGGCACTGCGCCATCAACATAGACGCCACTGCGCAGCCCCAGCGCCGACATCTGCGCCGCCGTGCCGTTGTCGCCGAAGCCCATGCGGATCTCGCCATCGGACGCCAGCGAGAGGCTGCCCTTGTAGGTGCCGTTGCCGATGCCGAGCACGTTCTTGGTGCCGGTGTCGGCGCTGACGCGGATATCGGCGCCGCTGTCGTTCGACAGCACCAGGTTGCCGAGCGCGTCGACGCCCGCCCTGACCGCCGACGTCACCTGCAGCACGCTGGCCGACAGGTCGCTGCCGACCGCGATACCGCCCGGCATGTCGGTCTGCAGCTCGATGTTGCCGTCGCCGTCGATCTTCGCGAACACGTTGGTGCCGACGCTCTTCGCATTGATCGCGTCCACCAGGTCCTTCGCGGTGAGGGCCGCGTTGACGGCCGGGTCGGCGCTGGGCTGGTAGACGGTGACGCCGTTGAGCATCAGCGGCTGGCTCGCGTCGAACTGCGAGCTCTTGATCACATGGCCGTGCGCGACCACCGCGCCGGACACGCTGCCGCCGAGCGCGCTGTCCTGCACGTCGGCGGATGCCGCGCCGGACAGCGTGATGTCGGTGGACAGGTTGCCGTTCTGGTCGAAGGACGCGGTCGCGCTGACGCCGGTATCGCCGGATTTCGCGTTGATCGCATCGATCATCTGCTTCGCGCTGCTGAACGACGCGCCGATCGCGACGCCGTTCAGCGTCAGACCCTTGTCCAGGTCGAGGCCGCCCCTGGGCACGGTCAAGAGCTTCAGTGCATTGTTGTCCGACTGCGCGCTGACGCTGACGTCGCCGCTGCCCACGCCGACCAGCACGATCGGGTTGCCGGTGCCGTCGGACGCGTCGGCGTCGATGCCATCCGCATTGGCCGCGATGTCGGCATACAGGTTCGCCGCGTTGCCGTCGTACGCGAAGCGCTTGCCGTTGACGACCACGGAGTCGCCTGTTTTCAGCTTGGCGGTGTCTATCGTCACGCGGCCGGTCTGCGCCGAATTGATCGCCGAGGCGATCTCGCGCGAGGACGTGAAGGCCGTGCCGTCCGCCTTCGCGATCTCGACGCCGTTCAGCGCCAGGCTGGCGGACGCGCCGCGATCTTCGATCGCCTTGCGGGTCAGCTGCGCGGCGGGCACCGTGATCTGGTTGTTGGCCGACACATGCACCGGCGGCACCCTCATCGCGCCGGCGGCGTTCAGCCAGGTCACGTAATCATTGGCCTGCAGCGGGCGGCCGAGGTTCAGGCCGGCCAGCGCCTTGCCGTTCAGGGTCAGCGCGCCGTTCGGTATCTCCGATACGCCGGACGGGATGGCGCTGCCGGTCATGCTGGCCGTGTAGGGCTCGGTGGTGGCGGTATCGGTGTAGTAGGTGCCTTCGGGCCGGCCGAGCAGCTTCAGGTCGCCGAGGCGGCCGTCGCTGCCGTAGCCTATCGTGATGTCGCCCTCGCTCTCGAGGCTGAGGGTGCCCTTGTAGGTCTGGCCGTCGATCGTCAGGTCGCGGCCTTCGTAGCCGTCGGCATTGGTCAGCACCAGCTGCGTGCCGGAGGCGTCGACCTCGGCGTGCGCGTAGGTGCGGAATTCGTCGTTGATCGCCGTTTTCAGCGCGTTCAGGTCTTGCCCGGTCAGCTTGATGCCGTTGATCGTGATGCCGCGCACCGCATCGGCGTCGGTCAGGTTCAGCACCACGCGGTTGGATCCATTGGCCGTCACCGGCGGCTGCATGCCTGCCGTGGCGGCGTTCAGCCAGCCTGCGAGGTCGCTGGCCTGTATCGTCGTCGCCGGCGCTTTCGGCGTCAGTCCCGGCAAGGCCTTGCCGTTGATCGTCAGCCGGTTGGCGCCGATCGCCTGCACGCCGGACGGAACCGGGCTGCCGTAGGTCACCGACGTCATCATCGTCGTCGGCAGCGGCGCATTGGTCGTCGAGAACAGCGTGTACGGGTTGTAGTGCTGTCCCGGCTTGGCGATCTCGCCATAGAAGATGCCAAGCTGCTTGTACGCGTCCTGGCCCGACTTGTTCAGGTAATCGGTCGAGTACGTGGTGCCGTCGTTGAAGCCGTTTTCCCCCGTCAGCAGCAGGTCCTGCTGCGCCTTCGTCAGCGGGCTGCCGACCAGCTGGCGGCCGTCGCGCGTGAAGACTTGCACCTGCTGGTCGCCCGACGCATTGTCGAGGAACAGCGACCAGTTCGATGCGCCGATCGGCACCTGCCCCAGCAGCTGCGTGCTCGGCGGCGTCTTGCCGGCCGACGGGCTGTCGTTGTTGGACAGGTAGGCCGACAGCGGCCTGACGCCCTTTGCCCAGTCCGGCTTGTAGGACAGCGTCGCGTCGACGCCGGACAGGTTGGTGTCGCTCTCGATCACGCGGAACAGCGAGCCGGCGGCGACCTTGTCCTGGTCGCGGATATTGACGACCATGCCGGCGGCCGGGCGGTCTACTTCGGTCGCCTTGCCGCTGACCGGGTCAGTGACCGTGACTTTCTGGATGCGGAACAAGTCCTGGCCGACCTCGCCGTTGGCGTCGATGCCGTTGGTGTGGATGGCGTTCATCTCTCTCACGACCGAGGTCGCAAGGCTGTCGAGCGCCATTGTCGACGGCTGCAGCACCTGCTCTCGGAAAGTCAGCAGGCCGCCGAGCTCTCCGCTGCCGATGCCGGCGATTTCCTGCGGCGCGGTGCCATACGGATCGGCCACCACCGACACGCGCGACAGGTCGTTCTCGTCGAAGCGGGCCTCGAGCGGCACGGCCTTGTCGTAGTTGACGATGGTGCCCATGTTGCCCACGCTGCCGATGCTGACCTTCACGCCGCCATTGACGGCCGTTGTCACGTTGACCTTCACCAGCTTCGACAGCTTGGTCAGCAGCAGGTCGCGCTGGTCCAGCAGGTCCGGCGGCTGGCGGTCGATGGTCGGTTTGCGCGACAGCTGCTTGTTGACCTCGGCCAGCTGGTCGCTCAAGGTATTGACCTCGGCCACCGTCGAGTTGATCGAATCCCGCGTCTCGGTGTCCACCGTGGCCATCTGGCTCGACAGTTCGCGGAAGCGCGCGGCCAGGCCGTCGGCATTGCTGAGGAACTGCGAGCGCAGGATGGTCGAGGCCGGATCGGCCGACAGCGCGCGCGCGCTGGCGAAGAACTTGCTCAGCGCGCTGGGCAGGCCGACCGTGTCGCTGCCCAGGATGTCGACCACGCGGTTCGCATAGTCGACCAGCGGTTCTTGTGTGTTCAGTTCGGCGGTGGTGTTGCGCAGGTTCTGCTCGAGGAACTGGTCGTACGCGCGCCGGATGCCGGTCACGGAAGCGCCGGTGCCGAGATAGATCGTGCCCTGCTGGCGCGGCATGGATTCGGAGATCGTGGTCTCCTGCTTCACATAGCCTTCGGTGCCGACGTTGGCAATATTGTTCGAGACGGTCGTCAGCGCGCGCTGGTAGGCGGCAACGCCGGAAGCGCCGATACTGAGCAGGTCACTCATTCGTCAGCTCCCTTCGGTTGCGCCGCCGGCGTGGCGAGGCGGCGGTCGATGTTGAATTTTTCGGGGCGCTGCAGCTTGAGCGGCGACGCGCCCTGCGGCAGCGCGATCCCATGCTGCTGCGGATGCAGCGCGATCGGCTCGGCCTTGGCCTTGTAGTCCGGCAGCGGCGCATTGTTGCGGTCGACCGCCTTGACGATCATGTCGGCGATACCGAGCGTGTTGCGCTTGGCGAGCGCCTGCGACAGTTCGCGGTCGTACATCTGAGTGAACTGCTCCTCGGTGTCCGAGCCCATCAGGTCGTTCTTCTCGACCGTGGCGCGCATCGATTTGAGCATCTCCTGAATGAACATCGCCTCGAACTGGGTCGCGGTCTCGCGCGTGGCCTTGTCCGACTTCTGCTGTGCCTTGCCGCGCAAAGCGCCCAGCCCCGCGAAGTCCAGCGAGGACTGCGGGGTGGCAAGACCGAGATTGTCGAGACTGTCAGCCATGGCTCATTTCCGTCAGATCACCACCAGCTCGGCGCGCAGGCTGCCCGAGGTCTTGAGCGCTTCAAGGATCGCGATCAGCGCCGTCGGCGTCGCGCCGACCTGGTTGATCGCATCGACCACCTGGCGCAGGTCGACTCCGGCCTGGAACAGGAACATCGGCTTGTTCGGCTCGCTGACCGCGATGTTCGCGTTCTGCACAGGCTGCGTCTGTCCGTTCGAGAATGCGTTGGGCTGGCTGACCTCGTTGGTGGCCGCGATCGCGACCGAGATCGTGCCGTGCGACACCGCGGCCGCCGTCACCTTCACGTTGCGGCTGATGACGACGGTGCCGGTGCGGGAATTGACCACGACGCGCGCCGGGCCCTCGCCGGGAATCACGTTCAGGTTCTCGACCATGCTCATGAAGGAAACACGCTGCGACAGGTCCATCGGCGCACGCACCGAGATCGACACGCCGTCCAGCGCGTTGGCGGTGCCGGGGCCGAAGGTGGTGTTGATCGCGTCGACGATGGCGCGCGTGGTCGTGAAATCCTGGTCGCGCACGTTCAGCATCACGGAATCTGTCTTGTCGAACGGGTTGTCGACGATGCGCTCGACGGTCGCGCCGTTCGGGAGGCGCGCCGAGGTCGGCACGCCGATGGCGACCTTGGAGCCGGCGCCCGCCGCGTCGACGCCCGAGGAATTCAATGCGCCCTGCGCGATCGCATACACTTCGCCGTCGATGCCGCGCAGGCTGGTCAGCACCAGCGTGCCGCCGCGCAGGCTGGACGCCTTGCCCAGCGTGCTGACGTTGATGTCGATGCGCTGGCCCGGCTTTGCCATGCCCGGCAGCTCGGCGGTGACCATCACGGCGGCCACGTTCTTCACGTCGAGCTTGCCGACGGCGGCGGTGGTGCGCTCGAAGTCGGACAGCGGGCCGTCAAGGCCGACGCCGAGCTTGTTCAGCATTGCGCGCACGGTCTGCACCGTGAACGAGATATCTGCGCCGTCGCCGGTGCCCGGCAGGCCGACCACGATGCCGTAGCCGACCAGCTGGTTGGAACGGACAGCTGCCGGCGAGGCCAGGTCTTTGACGCGGTCGGCATGCGCCGGCGGCGTGGCGATGGCGGCGATGAAGGCGGTGGCGACGATCAGCAGGAAACGCGACATCATGCGGTGCTCCCTGTCAGAAAGGCCAGAACTTGTACAGCGCGCTGGTGCCCCAGCCCGCGCGGGTGGCGTTGGCCAGGTCGCCGACGCCCTTGTAAGCGATCTGCGCATTGGCCAGGCGGCGCGACTGCACGGTGTTGATCGCGCTGACGTCGTCCGGCCGGATGATGCCGGCCACCTGGATCACCTCGCCGCCCTCGGACAGCGACAGCTGCTTCTCGCCGCGGATCACGAGGTTGCCGTTGGCCTGCACCTCGACCACGGCGACGGCGATCGAGCCTGTCAGCGACGCCTGCTGGTCGGCGACGCCCTTGCCCTTGTTCGACGTCTTGGCGCCGTCCGTCTTGAGCCCGTTGAGCAGCGGCGACGCGCCCGACAAGGCGCTGCTGAGGCCGCTGGGCACGGCGTCGGTGCTCGATTCGCGGCTGCTCTCGTTGTTTAAAGTTCTCGCCGCTTGTGTCGATTCACTGAGCAGGACGGTGATGATGTCGCCGACGCGGTAAGTGCGACGCTTGGCCTGCCACATGTCGGTGTTGTCGGCCGCAAAGATGGCGCCGGTGGCCGGCGCGCTGACCTCGCGCGGCAGTGGCTGCACCGGTGCGAATGTCGGCGAATGGGCCAAGGGCATCGGGCCGGCACAGGCCGCGAGCAGCGTGCATGCGGCCGCCATGGCCAGCGTGTTCATCGGTTTCATCGTCTGTCCCTGCCCGCTTACATGTTGTTGTTCAGGAAGCGCAGCATGCCGTCGGCCGCCGAGATCGCCTTCGAGTTGATCTCGTACGCGCGCTGCGTCTCGATCATGTTCACCATCTCTTCGACCACGTTCACGTTCGACGCCTCGAGCATGCCCTGGCGCAGCGTGCCTGCGGCCTGCGTGCCCGGGTTCAGCAGCGCCGGCGCGCCAGAGGCGACGGTTTCCTTGTAGAGGTTGTCGCCCAGCGGCTGCAGGCCGGCCGCGTTGACGAAGCGCGCGAGCTGGATCTGGCCCAGCTGCTGAGCGCCGCCGCCGGCGAACAGTTCGGCGGTGACGATGCCGTCCTGGCCGATCGTGATCGACGACGCGTTGGCCGGAATCGCGATCGCGGGCACCAGCGGCTGGCCGTTGTTGGTCACCAGCTGGCCGTTGTTGGACAGCTTGAAGGTGCCGTCGCGCGAGTACGCGATGGTGCCGTCAGCCTGCTGGATCTGGAAAAATCCCTCGCCCTGGATCGCGATGTCGAGCGCGTTCTGGGTGTAGATCATGTTGCCCTGCGCGTGGATCTTTTCGGTCGCGATGATGCGCGTACCGGTACCGAGCATCAGGCCGGTCGGTGCGACCGTGGTGGCCGCGGTCTGCCCGCCGGCCTGGCGCACGTTCTGGTACAGCAGGTCCTCGAACATGGCACGGTCGCGCTTGAAACCGGTGGTGTTGACGTTCGCGAGGTTGTTCGAGATGACGGTCAGGCGCGTCTGCTGCGCGTCCAGGCCGGTCTTGGCTACCCACATTGAAGCGTCCATAAATTCCTCTTATCCGTAGCTTTTCAGACGTAATGCAATTAGCGTGCCTTCATCATGCTGGCACCGGCCTCGTCGAGCGACTTGGCCTCCTTGATGGTCCGCACCTGGGTCTCGAAACTCCTTGAAAAATCAATGAGTTTGACCATCGCGGTGACCACGTTGACGTTGCTGCTCTCGAGCGCGCCGGGCACCACTTTGGCCGGCCTCGGACCTGTCGCAAAATCGCCATTCGGGGTCGCGTTCTCGGGGTAAGGCGCGAACAGGGTGTCGGGTCTCCGTTGCAGCGTGATCGCGCTGGCGTCGCGCAGCAGGATGCGGCCGATCAGCACCGGCGGCTCCTGAAGCGGCTGCGCCGGGTTGCGCGCGTAGACGTCGCCCTCTTCCGTGATCTGCAGCTCGGAGCCGGGCGGGATCGTGATCGGGCCGCCCTCGGCCGACAGCAGGGGATGGCCGGAGCCGTTCTCCAGCACGCCGGAGGCCCCCACCTTCAGGTCGCCGCGGCGCGTGAACGCGAGCGTGCCGTCCTGTGCCTGCACGCCCATCACGGTCTTGTCCTGCAACGCGATGTCGAGCTTGTTCCCGGTCGCCATCAGCGTGCCGGGCTCGAGCGACACCGCATTCATCTTCTCGATGTAGGGCTGGATGCGGGTGTCGAAGCCGTCGCCCTTGGCCTTGACGGCCACCATCGCGTTGTCGTAGCTCTTCTTGAAGCCGACCGTGGACACGTTGGCCAGCTCGTTGTTGAGCTGTTCGCGCAGCAGGCGTCGTTCATTGATCGACGCCATCGCGGTAAAGGCTAA
>JACCDI010874663.1_pt1 | contig 29040 bp, 19 predicted proteins | sample 7442791 | NCBI WGS metagenome assembly JACCDI01 (sample SAMN15323434, study PRJNA562643) | freshwater metagenome | isolation source: river surface water | place: USA:Blue River Watershed | collected 2017-08-15
CCGTCAGTGCCGCTGCCTGCGCTTCGGTCAGCGCCATGATCTGATCCGCAGACAAGGCGCGCAGCTGGGCCGGTAGCAGCGCCGCTATCTGCAGGGTGGTCAGCGAAGCGATCTGCGTCGAGTCCATGGCCGCTATCTGCTGCGTCGTCATCGAGCGAACCTGGGTTGCTGTCAGCGATGCCAGATCCTCGGCTTCGAGGCTGCTGATCTGCACTGCCGACAGTGATCGGATCTGCAGGGTGGTCAGCGAGGGCATCTGGGCGGTTGTCAGGGCCATCAGCTGATCGCCGGAGAGCCCGCTCAGCTGCTGAGTCGTCAACGCCTGCAGCTGCGTGCCGGTGAAAACGGCAATATCTTCTGCCTCGATCGCGGCGGCCTGCGCGGCATCCATCGCCCTGATCTGTGCCGCTGACAGCGCGGCGACCTGCCGGGTAGTCAGCGCGGCGACCTGCATTGAACCAAGACCGCGAATCTGGCTCGACGAGAAAGCGGCAATCACTGTCGGCTCCATCGAGGCAATCTGCTCGCCGCCCAGCGCCCCCAGCTGCGCGGTGGTCAGTGACCGGATCTGTGCCGCAGAGAGGGCCCTGAGCGCGCTCGTGTCCAGCCCCTGCATCTGAGAGACATCCAGACCCGCCATCTGGCTGGCAGACAGGCTTTGCCACTGCGCGGTGGACAAGGCGTTGAGCTGGTCCGTCGTCAAGGCCTGCAGCTGCGCAGAAGACAATCTGCCCAAGGTCGCCAGCGTCAGCGCGCGCACGTCGTCGGTCTCGATCGCCGCGATCTGCTCCAGTCGCATCGTTTTCGCCTGCAGCTCGGTCAGCGCGCCGAACTGCTGGCTGGTCATCGCCACGATCTGGCCGGTGCCCAGCGTTCTGAACTGATTCGCCTGCAGCGCGGTGAACTGTGAGGTCGTCAGCTCTGCCACCAGCTCCGGCGAGAGTCCGGCGACCTGCGCCAGACTCAGCGCCTGAATCTGAGCGCCGCTGAGGTACTGGATACCGGCGGACGCAACAGCACTGAGCTGGTCATTGCTCAGCGCCTTGATCTGGCTGGTCAGCAGCGCGCCCACCTGCGCGGTTCTGAGTGCCGACAACTGATCGAGACTCATCGCGGCCACCTGCGTCGACGATAGTGTCTGCCACTGCGGCGTTGTCAGCGCGCCGATATCCGCCGTGTCGAAGGCGGCGACCTGGGTCTCCGTCAGCGCGGCGACTTGCGCCATCTGCAGCCCACTGACCTGCGCCGTCGACAATCCTGCGGTTTGCTCTATGCTCAGCGCGCGAATCTGCTCCGTGCTGATCTGACGAAGCTGTGTGGTCGTCAACGCGCCTATCTGCTCAGTGGAAAGATGGCCCAGCTGTGACGGCGTCAGCGCCAGGATCGACTGCACCGGCAGCGAAGGAATTTCAGCGCTATCGAGTGTCGACAGATATTCCGGCAACAAGCTGCGCAGCTGCAGAGTGGACATCGCTGCAAGCTGGGCGGTGCTGAAGGCATCGAACTGGCTCTCGGACAGCGCATTGAGCTGCTGCGTCGTGATCGAGGAAACCGCACTGGTCGACAAAACCCGCAGATCCTCGGTCTCGAGACTGCTGACCTGCTCCAGCGTCAGTGCCGAGACTTGCGCCGGCAGCAGCTGCGCATAGTGGGCCGAGCTGAACGCAGCCACTTGGGGGCCACTGAGCGCCTGCAGCTGGCGGGTGCTGAGTGCCAGCAACTGCGGCGTGCTCAGCGAAGACAGTTGCGCTGTCGTCAGGGCCTGCACCTGCCGGGTATCGAGCGCTCCGAGCTGGGTTGTGGACAGGCTGCGGATCTGAGCGCTCTGCAGTGCGGCAATATCGCTCTCATCCAGCGTCTGCAGCTGGGATGATGCGAGCGCGGCAACCTGCGTGGTCGCCAACCCCTGCAGCTGCGAGACACTGAAGGCATCGAACTGAAGCGCGCTGAGCGCGCCGATCTGCAGACTGCTGAGCGCCGACACCTGAGCCGTCGACAGCCACGGGATCTGATCCGTAGTGAGTAATGCCAGCTGCGCCGTGCCGAGCGCGCCTACCTGGACGGTGGACAGCGTGCCGACATCATCGGCATCCAGCACGGCCAGCTGCGCAGACCCCAGCCCGCCGATCTGTGCGGTGGAGAGCGCAGCGACCTGCGCGGTGCCGAGACTGTTCCATTGCTCTGTACCCAAAGCACCCATTTGCGAGGATGAGAGCTTCAACATCGGCGACGGCGCCGGGTCGTTCAGCTGTGCGGTGGTCAGCGCCCCGATTAGCTCGCCGCTCAGCGCCTGCAGCTGCGCACTGCCCAGAGCGACCAGATCCTCAGTCTCGAGCGCCCGGAGCTGAGATGTCGTCAGCGAACGCAGCTGCGCGGTCGATAACCCGGCGATCTGGGCGGTGGACAACGCCAGCACCTGCTCCGTGCCAAGCACCGGGATCTGCTGCGTCGTCAGTGCGCGTATCGCCGCCATGCTCAGCGCCGCGATCTGGCTCGTGGTGAAGCCGGCGCTGCCGCTGCCAATGGCCGAAGCCAGCTGCTCCGTGGTCAGTGCGGCGGCCGCGCTGACCGAGAGTGCACCGACCTGCGCGGTACCGAGACCGGCGATGTCCACGCCCAGACCGAACACGACTTGCGCGCTGGTCAGCGCGGCGACCGCTGCGGTGCTGAGCGCGGCGATCTGCGCGGTGGTCATTGCTTCCAGCGCGCGGGTGGACAGTGCTGCTACATCCGCCGCCTCGATCGCCGCCACTTGCGCGCTTCTCAGTACCGCAGACTGTGCGCTGGTCAGCACGCTTGCCTGCGCCGTCGTCATGGCGACGATCTGATCGGTGGTCATCGCGGACAGGCTGCTGCCAATGCCGGCGGTCCACTGCGCCGTGGTGAGCGCAGCAATTTGCGACAGGCCGAGCGCCGCCAGCTGCGACGTCGCCAGCGACGAGAGAAACTGGGTCTGCAGCGAGGGCACATCGGCGACGTCGATCGCCGCCAGTTGGGTAGTGCCCAGATAGGACACCTGGCTGCTCTGCAGCGCGCCGACCTGACTGTCGCGCAGCGCCACGATCTGCTCTGTCGTCATCCCCGCGAGATTGGCGGCGAATCCTCTGGCCAGCTGCTGGGTGCTCAATGCCGCGATCGCAGCCGTGCTGAGCGCAGTAACCTGCGAGCTGCCAAGGGCATTCAATGCGCTGGTGGACAGACTCTGGACGGCAGTGGCGTCCAGCACTGCCAGCTGTCCGGTGCTCAATGCCGCTGCCTGAGCCGCCGTCAATGCGGCCAGCTGAGCCGTCGTCAGTGACGTGATCTGGTCGGTCGACAGTCCGGTGCTGCCCATCCCGAGACCGGCAGCGATCTGCTCGGTCGTCAGTGCAGCGACCTGCGCTGTGCCCAGCGCGCTGATCTGCGCCGTGCTCAGGCCGGCGATATCGGTCCCCAGCCCCAGCACCAACTGCTGGGTGGACAGGGCCGCGACCGCCGCCGTGGACAATCCCCCCACCTGCGACGAAGACAAGGTGACGAGGAACTGTGTAGAGAGACTCGGTGCATCCGCGGCCTCGACCCCGGCCAGCTGCTGAGTGCTCAACAGCGCGGCCTGCTGAGTCGTCAGCGTCGCCACCTGCGCGCCGGTCAGCGCGGCGACCTGCTGGGAAGTCAATCCGATGACCCGGGTGCCGATGCCGGTGGTCGTGCTGGTCAGCTGATCAGTGCTCAGTGCCGCGATCGCGGCGGTGCTCAGGGCGCCGATCTGGCTGGTGCTCAGACCAACGATGTCCGACGCCAGACCCAGCACCACTTGCTGGGTGGTCAGTGCCGCCACCGCTGTGGTGGTGAGCGCCGCCAGCTGATCGGTGCCGAGGGCGACCACCGCCGCCGTCGGCAGCGCCTGAACATTCGCCGCCGATAGTGCGCTGATCTGCGCGGTACTCAGCAACTGCGCCTGCTGCGTGCTGAGCACCGAGGCTTGCAGCGGTATCACTGCCCCCACCTGCGAGGTCGTCAGACTGGCGATACCAGTGCCGATGCCCGAACCAAACTGCACGGCTGTCAGTGCGCTGATGGTCGAGCTGCTGAGGGCAGCGACTTGAGAGGAAGACAAGGCCTGCAGGAACTGCGTGGGCAGGTTCTGCGCGTCCACCGCCTCGAAGGCACTGACCTGCTGCGTGCTCATCGCCGCCGACTGAACCGTCGTCAGCGCGCCCGCCTGAGCGGCTGTCAGGGCGACGATCTGGCTGGTGCCAAGCCCTGCGATGTCGGCGCCCATGCCCTGAATGGCGGAGACGGACAGCGCCTGCAGGTCGGCGGTCTCGAGTGCGCCGATTTGCACACTGCCGAGTGCGGCCAGCTGCACGCTGGTCAGCGCTGCTGCCTGCGCGGTCGTCAGCGCAACGACCTGACTGGTGCCGATGTCGGAGAGGTTGCTGCCTATTCCAGAGACGAGCTGCGAGGTGGTCAGTGCCGCGAAGGCGGCACTGCTGAAGCCGCTCACCTGCGAAGGCGTCATTGCCGCAAGATAAGCCGTCGACAGGCTGGCAGCGCTGGCCGAGGTCAATCCACCGGTGCGGGTGGCGTCGAGGTAAGGCGTCTGCTGGGTGCTGAGTGCGGCCGCCTGCGTCGTCGTCAGTGCGGCGACCTGAGCCGTGGTGAGACCGGAGACGTTCGTACTAATGCCAGCCACCAGCTGAGCCGTGGTCAGCGCAGCAATCGCTGCGGTGCTGAAGGATTCCACCTGGTTTGGCTGCAATGCCGCCAGCGCCCGGGTCGACAGCACGGCCGCATCCGCTGCTTCGAATGCGGCTATCTGGCTGCCCGTCATGGCCTGTAGCTGGGCAGAACTCAGCGCTGCCGCCTGCGCGGTGGTCAGCGCAATGATCTGCTCGGTGGATAAGCCATTGCTCCCCGAGCTCTGTATCTGATCGGTCGTGAGCGCCGCCACCTGCGCGGTGCCGAGGGCGCCGATTTGCGCACTGCCCAGCCCTGAAATATCGGTCCCCAGTCCGGAGACAATCTGCTCGGTCGACAGCGCCGCCAGCGCCGCCGAACTGAATCCTCCGACCTGCGTGGCGCTGAGCGCCTGCAGCGCCTGCGTACTCAATTGCCGCGCATCGGCAGTCTCGAACGCATGGATCTGAAAGGTGCTTAAACTGCTCAGCTGCGTCGATGTCAGTGCCGCCGCCTGTGCCGTGTTCAGCGCCACCACCTGTGAGGTGGTGAGTCCGGCCACGTCAGCACCAATGCCACTGACCAGCTGCGCTGTGCTGAGCGCGGCAACCGCCTCTGCAGCGAAGCCTGCGATTTGCGAGGACGTCAGTGTTGCAAGAAACTGGGTTGACAGACTGCCAGCGTCAGCCACTTCGATGCCCGCCAGCTGCTGCGCCGTCAGCACCCCCGCCTGTTGGGTGGTCAGTGCGCCCACTTGGGTAGAGGTGAGCGCGGCGAGCTGCAGCGAGCTGAACCCGCTGATGCGGGTGTCGAGGCCGGCCGACAGCTGAGATGAACTCAACGCCTGCAGATCGTCGGTCGCCAGACCGCGCACCTGCTGCGTGGTCAGTGCCGACAACTGCTCGGTGCTGAAGATCGTCCAGCCCGTGGTGGTGAAGCCCTGCAACTGATCCGTGCTCAGCGCCCGCATCTCTGACGTGGTGATCGCCGCGATCTGGGCTGTCCCCATGGCCGCAAAGTACCAAGGCTGCAGCGCAGCGATCTGGTCTGTCGTCGAATAGGTGGGAAAGGCGTTAGACATCGCGTTATTTACAAGCCAGTAGGTTCAGGAGCCGCCACAGGGGTACGGTGAATCCGTCAGTTCGATCCGGCATGACACCCTCACAGCGCACAGCAAGCCGAGGATGAAGAGTAACGCTGAAAACGCGATTTTTCGAGAAAGGACGCCGATATCAGGTGTAAAGACCGTAACGGTTCGTCTTCGCGACTGACCGTCGTTTCGCTCTGGCGTGACAACGGATTTAAAAACTTTAGCCTTCACAACTGCAAAGAGTGCAAACAGGCGCAAAAAATGCAAAAACGCCTAAAGTTTTTCAAATCGCGGTTTTATCGATTTATGCTCCGGCTCATCCAAGTGCAATGGGGACAGCCGCATTGCGACAAACCGGGAGCCTGCAATGATCGTTACCGACTTCTCCAGTTCCATCGCCGCCACGTACTCGCTCAACAAAGCCAACAGCGCTGCCGCGCAGGCCAATGAGCGGATCAGCACGACACAGCGGATCAATAGTGCGAAGGATGACCCGACCGGTTACGCCCGGGCCGTCAAGCTGAAGGCCGAGATCGGATCGTTCGGCAAGGCGATTGACAACATCAATGCCGGGATCTCGCTGGTGCAGTCGGTGGATGATTCGATCAGCCAGGTCTCTGAAATTCTGATCAAGATGCGCGAGCTTGCAGTGGCTGCCGCTGGCGAAAACAATGCGACGACACGCGCGACCTATCAGACGACCTTCTCGGGTTATCTTGACGACATCACCAACATCGTCAGCCGCACGACCTACAATGGATCGTCAGTACTGGATGGCACGACCGCCAGTGTGTCGGTTCAGACGGGCATCAACGCCAGCGAGACCAAGACGCTGAATTTTTTCAACATGAGCACCAGCAGCCTGGGCATCGGCTCTCTCGACCTGAGCACGTCGATTGCCAGTGCCTCCAGCGCGATTACGACGATTGACACGGCAATGGATACGACGGCCGGCTATCTGACCAGCGTCGGCGCGTACGAGAACGCGCTGAACTTCACCAGCGAGCTGGCGGGTTCTTATATCCAGAATAAATCGGCGCAATACGGAAACATCATGAACGCCGACATGGCTGCCGAGGCGACCAACCTGGCGGCGGCGCAGATCCAGCAGTCTTCCGCGGCTGCGATGGTCGCTCAGGGCAATATGATGAACCGTGAAATGGTCAGCTACCTGCTGCGCGGCTACACGGGCTGATAAGAATCACCGATCAACGCCAAAGGCCGGTGACAGGGTTGCCCTGTCACCGGCCTTTGGTTTTTATGCGCTGAGATACGGCTTGGCGTTGCCCGCCGCTGCCGGCTGTCTCAGATATCCGCGTTGCTGAGTTCGCGTCGCTTCTGCTCTTCGCTCTGCTCAATCGGGGGCTCAAACCAGCGGTAGAGGACTGGCAGCACCACCAGGGTCAGCAACGTGGAGGTGATCAGGCCGCCGATCACCACCACCGCGAGCGGGCGCTGAACCTCCGAGCCGGGACCGGTCGCAAACAGGAAAGGCACCAGTCCCAGCAACGCCACCGTGGCGGTCATCATCACGGGCCGGAAGCGCTGCTTGCAACCTTCGCGCAGCGCGAGATCAAGCTCCATGCCCTCTTCCCGCAAGCGCCGCACGTAGGTAATCAATACCACGCCATTGAGTACGGCAATGCCCCACAGTGCGATGAAACCGACCGAGGCCGGCACGGACAGATATTCCCCCGTCAGCGCCAGCCCGAACACACCGCCAATCGACGCGAAAGGCAGCACCGTGATAATCAGTCCCGCCAGCCTGACTGAGTTAAACATCAGGAACAGCAGGAAATAAATCGCGACCACGGTCAGGGGCACGATGACCATCAGCGTGCTCATCGCGCGCTGCATGTTCTCGAACTGCCCGCCCCACGAGAAGTAATAGCCCTCGGGAAGCTTCACTTTGGCATCAACCCGCTGCTGGACCTCGGCCACGAATCCGCCCAGATCGCGCTCGGCTACGTTGGCGCCGACGACCACGCGGCGCTTGCCTGTTTCACGATTCACCATCGGTGGGCTGTCGACCAGCGAGATCTTTGCGACGCTTTCCAGGGGTATCAACGCATGGTCTGCCGTTCGCAACATGGTCTCGCGAATGACATCGACCGAATTACGGTAGTTTTCGGGATAACGAAGCAGGATGGCGTAGCGGCGCTCGCCCTCGTACAGCTGACTGACTTCACTGCCGCCGATGGCAGTCTCAATGATGCTGTGAATGTCCGCGACATTGATGCCATAGCGGGCAATCGCACGGCGATCGATGTCGATGGTCAGGGTCTGCTGACCCGACAGGCGATCGACACGGATATCGCGTGCGCCCGGCACCTCTTTCACGATCATGGCGACCTGCTCCGCCAGACGCTTCAGCTCGGACAGATCATCGCCGAAGATCTTGATGGCCAGCTGCGAACGGACACCGGTCAGCATCTCGTCCACCCGCTGGGCGATCGGCTGATTCATCACGATCTGAACGCCGGGCAGGTCGGCCAGCGCGTGACGGATGTCTTCCTCGATCTCGGTCTGAGAGCGCTCCGCCGCCGGATCAATCGACACGACCGGATCGGACTCATTCGGCCCGGATGGATCGGCCGGCGACTCTCCTCGTCCTAGTTTGGACACGGCCATTCTCACTCCAGGTATCTGGCTGATGCGCTTCATGGCCTCAAGGTCAATCCTGGCAGCCTCGTCAAGAGAGATACTCGGCATGCGCACAATGGTCGGGGTGATCGAGCCTTCCTTCATGATCGGAATGAAGCTCTTGCCCAGAAAGGGAACGATCATGAACGAGCTGAGCAGCAGCAGCACGGCAAGCGCGACGGTGCGCTTCTGTGCGGCCATCGCCATGCCCAGCAGCTTCATGTAGTACAGCTTCATCAAAGCGATGGGCCGGGTGTCGTGATCAGCGCCGCCCTTCAGGATGTACGCACACAATGCCGGTGACAGCAGCAGCGATACCGCCAGCGATACCGCCAGCGCGATGGCGATGGTCAGCGCCAGTGGCGAGAACATCTTGCCTTCCATGCCCGTGAGCGTCATCAGCGGCAGGAAGACCAGAATGATGATGGAGATGCCGTAGATCGTCGGTTTGGCCACGTCCAGCGTTGCGTCGAGCACGACTTGGACACGCTCTTCGGGCTTTGCGTGGCCCAGCTTGTGGAACACATTCTCCACCACCACCACCGTGCCATCGACCATCAGGCCAATGGCAATGGCCAGCCCTCCCAGCGACATCAGGTTCGCCGACAAGCCGATGCGGTTCATGATCATGAACGTGACCAGTGGCGTGATCACCAGCGTCGCAATCACGACCAGACTGGATCGCAGGTCACCCAGGAATATGAACAGCACCACCACCACCAGCAGCACGCCCTCGAGCAGCACCTTGCCGACCATCCAGAGGGATGCATCCACCAGCTCGGTGCGGTCATAGAAAGGCACGATCTGCAAGCCGCCGGGGAGCATTCCCTTGGCATTGATTTCACTCACGCGCTGCTTGATGCGCGTGACGATCTCTTTGGCGTTACCACCGCGGAGCATCATGACGATACCGCCGGTGGCCTCGGTCGTACCATTCTTGACCAGGGCCCCCTGCCGGACTGCCGAGCCGATCTTCACCTCGGCCACATCCCGGACATAGACGGGTATGCCGCGCTCTTCCTTCAGGATGATGCTGCCAATATCTTCCAGCGTGCGGGTCAGACCGACGCCACGAATCAGGTATTGCTCCGCACCTTGAGGCAGGATGCCTCCCCCGGAGTTGGCGTTGTTCGCAGCGATCGCCGTGCGCACCTCATCCATCGACAGTTGATAGTGGCGCAAGCGGTCAGGGTTGACCAGCACCTGATACTGTCGCTCGAAACCTCCGAAGGAGTTAATTTCGGCCACACCCGTAATCGAGCGCAGCATCGGACGTACCACCCAGTCCTGGACCGAGCGACGCTCCATCAACTCGGTTTCGGACAGGGCGCGCTTGCCATCATCAGGATGCTCGATCGTGTACTGATAGACCTCGCCCAGACCCGTGGACACCGGCCCCAGCACAGGCGTTATTCCCTCGGGCAGGCGAGAACGGGCCTCCATCAATCGCTCCATCACCAGCTGGCGCGCAAAGTAGACGTCGGTTTGGTCAGTGAACACCAGAGTGATGATCGACAGGCCGCTGCGATTCAGCGAGCGCATCTCGGTCAGTCCGGGCAAGCCGGTCATGGCGATCTCGAGCGGCACGGTGACGAAGCGCTCGACTTCCTCGGGGGACCGGCCCGGCGCCTCGGTCGCCACCTGCACCTGAACGTTGGTGACATCCGGGAAAGCATCGACGGAGAGTTTGGTCGTCGCACGCAGGCCGAAACCGACCAGTGCCAGTGCGATCACCACCATGACCAGGCGCTGGGCGAGCGCCTCGCGGATCAGACCGTTGAGCATGGCCTTACTCCAGTTCAGCGCGCTTGCGCTGGCTGTTCAGATGAAAACTTCCATCGACGACGATGGGCGTACCCACATCAATTCCCTTGCGCACGGGCCTGAGTTCGCCAGCGGCCACGTCGAGCTGAACCTCGGTCAGGCGGTAACGATGGTCACCGACCTTCACGAACACATAGTCCTTGTCATTTTCCCGGACGACCGCAGCGGCAGGCACGGCCAGCTGCTTCACACGCGTGCCATTCAGGTGCAGCGTGGCGAGCATCTGTGGCTTGAGCTCGAAACGGGGATTGTCTACGGCGGTGCGAATGGGCACCGTGCGCGTATCTTGCTGAACGGTGTCGCTGATAAACACGATACGGCCCTTCAGCTTCTGCGCACCCAGCGCCGGCACCTCGACCTCGACCTGCTGATTCAAGCGCACGGAGTTGGCATCCTGCTCCGGCAATGCACCCACCACCCAGACATTCGACAGATCGGCCACAGTGAACAAAGGATCACCGGGCTGCGCGACCTGTCCCTGGCTCACTTTTCGTTCCACGACCACGCCCGTGCGGGAAGCAGTGATCGCCACTTCTGAGGTCAGTGCACCGGTCTCTCGCAGCCGCTGGATCATCGGGTCGGTCAGCCCGATCAGGCGCAACTGATCGGTGGCAGCGCGCAGCTCAGCGCGCGCCACCGAGAGTTCAACCTCCCGACGCTGAAGCTCGGCACTGCCAATGACATCCGCCGTGACCAGCTGCTGCGCACGCTCGACTGAACGCTCCGCCAGTTTGGTTGCCGACATCGCCCGCAGGAAGGCGAGCTGGGCGGCGGTCAGTTCCGGGCTGGAGAGACGAGCCAATGGCTGCCCGGCCTGCACGCGATCACCGACTTCCGCCAGCACCTGGGTAATACGACCTGTTACCGATGAGCCGATGCGCATGGTTCTTTGTTCATTGGCCTCGATACGGCCGGCCACTTGCTGTACCACCGATATCTCTGCCATGCCCGCTGGCTCGATCTGGAAGTGTTTATCCATCTCCGGCGTGAGCTGCACCTCCATAGGATCCGTGCGTTGCGCAGTCTTCGCCGGCGGTTTCGCGGCATCGGTGCCCGATTTGCCGCAGCCACCCGCGATCACTGCCAGGATCAGCAGCAGCGCAGTCACACCTCGGCGTGTAGTCAGTTTCGTCATGATGAAATGAACTTCAGAAAATGGATAAGGTTTGTTCGACGGGCCAAGCGGATGGCCTATTCACGCAGATCGGCATAGCGGCCGGCGAGCAACTCCAGCTCAGTCAGCGATGCCTGGAGCTGATAGCGCGCCAGCAGCAGATCCTGGCGGACTGCACGCAGCACGCGCTGTGCGTCCAGCACTTCCAGAATGCCGCGCTCACCGAAACGGTAGGCCGCCTCCGCGACCCTGAGCGCTGCCTCAGCATCGCGCATCGCGCCCTCGGACAAGGCCTTGATGCGCACGCGCGCAATCTCGACTGAATTGGATGCCAGTTCAAGCTGCTGCATCAGCTCAGCGCGGCGCCCTTCCAGCCGCGCCAGCGTGCGCTCTCGTTCGGCGATGGCTTCAGCGCGCGGACCCCGCTTCTGGTCCAGCAGGGGAATCTGTACGCTGACGCCGATCATGTCATGGCGAACATCCGGCTCACGCGACTGGCGCAGGCGGAACTCCACCCCCGGCAGGCGACTGGCGGTCACTTCGCTGATTCGGGACCGGTTGCGCTCCAGATCAGCCTCCAGCACGCGCAATTCGGGGTTCTCCCGCAGGGCTGTGTCTTTCAGGTTGGCCAGCGGCGGGACCTCCACGCTATCGGAAAGTTGCGCCGCCAGCGTCCAGCCGGCTGGCAAGCGGCCAGCCGCCAGCCGGTTGATTGAGATCGCTGCCTGCGCGATTTGCAGACGCGCGGTCTGTTCGCGCTGGCGCGCATTGACGATCTCGGCATCCGACTTGATGAGCTCGTATCGGCCGGCCTCGCCGGTTTCGACACGCAGCTTCACGCGCTCGCGGATCTGTTCAAGCAGCCCCAGCGCATCGGCCGCAGCCAGCGCTTCTTCCTGACGCAGCAGGTATTCATAGGCTCGAAGCCTGACTTGTGCCACCAGCTCATTGCGGATCATTCGAAGCGACTGCTGGCTCGATTGCTCGCCGTAAAGTGCGCCATTGATCCTTGCGCCGCGCATCGCGGGATTCTCGATCAGCTGGCTGATGCCCACCGAGCTCATCATGCCCGCCGAGTTCGTCGCGCTGGCACTGGCGCGCCCGCCATCCACTTCAAATCGCGGGTTGGGCAAGGCGCTGGCCGTGGTCACCCCGGCAGTCGCCAGTTCAACTGAGCGGCGGCCTGCCTCCAGCGCGGGGCTATTGGCCAGCACGAAGGACACCAACTGATCAATAGTGAATGAGGGAGCAGCGGCTTCAGCCCGAGCGACGGGCAGCGCTACCGTCAGGACGATACTGAGAAACAACCGGGAAGCGACGCGGGATGGGCTCAGCGTCTGGCCCGCACGCGGTTGCCATTGAAAGGGTTTCAAGTTCGACAATTGGTGGTCTCTGTGCGTTGTAAGCGACGAACTGTCAGGGTTTTGTCAGGAAGTCGCCGCGGATTATCCCAGAAACAGAAAAAGTTTTCAGTAGGCAGCAAGGACGGACGCCGGAGCGTGTGACAGGGGGGATGCTGACGGACGTCGAACCGCGCCGGTTTGACCTGAGACGAATTGTGGCAGGCACGCCGGGGTCGCGGGAGTGGGCAGTGGGCAGTGGATTGCGTACGGGTGTCACGCTAGGAGACTGGCGGAAGCGGTGAGATTCGAACTCACGGAAGGCGCAAACCTTCGCCGGTTTTCAAGACCGGTGCCTTAAACCACTCGGCCACGCTTCCTGCAGAGCGCTCAATTATACTCAATCGGGCAAGAACATCTGCTGCAAATCATTGAGGAATCGTTGTCCCAGCAACGTCGGCGCAATGCGAAGATGATCCCGGTACAGCAAGCCTTTTCTTTCCGCTGCATTCAATGACTCATCGATGCGGTTCAATGACAAGCCGGTACGCTCAGAAAAGAGACGCACCTCGAAGCCCTCGGTCAGTCTCAACGCATTGAGCATGAATTCAAACCCCAGCGCCTCAAGACTAATCTCTGCTTCTTCCGATATCGCATTGCCTGCCGTCGCCTGCTGCACGTAGCTGGCCGGCTGACGGTAGCGTGCCTGCCTGACGATGCGATGCGGGAAAGACAGCTTGGAATGCGCGCCCGCACCGATGCCCAGATAATCGCCGAACTGCCAGTAGTTCAGGTTGTGCCGCGATCGACGTCCTGCTTGCGCATACGCTGACACTTCGTAGTGCTCGAACCCTGCCTCCGCTGTCCTGTCGATCAGCATCTGCTGCATCTCTGCGCTGGCATCATCATCGGGCAACTCTGGAGGGTATTTGGCGAATACCGTGTTCGGCTCCATCGTCAGGTGATAGAGCGACAGATGCGTGGGCTCGACACTGAGCGCCGTCAGTACGTCCTGCTCGGCCTGCTGCAAGGTCTGCTGCGGCAAGGCATACATCAGGTCGAGATTGAGGTTGGTGAAATTCTCGCGCGCGATCTCGACTGCCCGCCTCGCTTCGTCACCATCATGAATACGTCCCAGCGCTTTCAGGTGGTCGGAATCAAAGCTCTGTACGCCGATCGACAAGCGATTCACACCGCTGCCGGCAAATGAACGGAATTTGGCCGCCTCGAAGGTGCCCGGATTGGCTTCCATCGTGATCTCGGCATCCGCTTCCAGTGGCAGCAGGCTGCGGATGTCGGACAGCAGTTGATCCATCCCCCGGTCAGACATCAGGCTGGGCGTGCCGCCGCCGATAAAGATGCTGATGATCTTGCGACCCCAGATCAGGGGCAGCGATTGCTCCAGATCGGCGCGCAAGGCAGCAAGATACTCGGCTTCAGGCAGATCACCGCTCGCTTCATGCGAATTGAAGTCGCAATACGGGCATTTGCGCACGCACCATGGGAAGTGCACGTAGAGCGACAGCGGCGGCAGCGCCGCAAGGTTTAGCAAGCCCGGTGTCAGGTAGCTGTCGACCACCCGCGCAGGTACGGCGTGCAGGGGCTCAGGATGGATCGGGATCATCGACGACCATCATCAGAGAGCTTCTCGACCAGCGCACGCAATGCCTGCCCCCGGTGCGAGAGCCGGTTCTTTTCTTCCGGCGGCAGCTCGGCGGCCGTCTTACCCTGCGCGGGCAGAAAAAAGTAGGGGTCGTAACCGAATCCGCCCTCGCCGCGCGGCTGGCTGATCAGTTCGCCCTCCCAACGGCCTTCGGCAATCACGGGTTGCGGATCGTCGGCATGCCGGACATAGACCAGCACGCAGTAGTAGTACGCCGATTTATCTGCATGGGATGCCATCGCGTTGATCAGCTTCGCATTGTTGGCGGCATCGGATTTGAGCTCGCCCGCATAACGCGCTGATTGCACGCCCGGCGCGCCGCCAAGCGCCGGCACGCAAATACCGGAATCATCGGCCAGCGCGGGCAAGCCGCTCGCGCGGGACGCATGCCTGGCCTTGGCCAGCGCATTTTCGATGAAGGTCGGATGCGGCTCTTCGGCTTCTGTGATACCCAACTCGGACTGCGTGTGAATCTGAAATCCCAGCGGGCCCAGCAGCCGCGCGAACTCGGCGAGTTTGCCCGGGTTGTTCGAGGCAATGACCAGCGATGTGCTCATGGTGTTTTCTGTCGCTCAGCCGGCCAGTCCCAGGGCCTGCTTCTGCAAGCGGATCAGCTCTCGAATACCGGCATCGGCCAGGTCGACCAGCTGGTTCATGGTCGGGCGATCAAACGCATCGCCCTCAGCCGTGCCTTGCAGCTCGATGAAATGACCAGCGTCATTCATCACGACATTCATGTCGGTATCGCAGCCGGAATCTTCGATGTAGTCCAGATCCAGCACCGGTGTGCCCTGAAAGACGCCGACCGAAATCGCCGCCACAAAATGCTTCAGCGGCACTGCGGGCAATGCGCCTGCCTGAACCAGCCGGCTGAAGGCATCGTACGCGGCCACCATGGCGCCCGTGATGGAGGCGGTTCGGGTTCCGCCATCGGCCTGCAGCACATCGCAATCCAGCTGCAGCGTGCGCTCACCGAAGGCCTGCAAATCGAAAGCGGCGCGCAGCGAGCGGCCTATCAGACGCTGGATTTCCTGTGTGCGCCCGGACTGCTTGCCTTTCGCGGCTTCACGATCCATGCGTGTATGCGTCGAGCGAGGCAGCATGCCGTATTCGGCGGTCATCCAGCCCTTGCCCTGACCTTTCAGGAAGGAAGGCACTTTTTCATCAATGCTCGCGGTGCACAGCACACGCGTGTCACCAAATTCGATCAGCACCGAGCCTTCGGCATGACGGGTGTAATGACGGGTGATGCGAACTTCGCGCAAGTCACCGGGAGCGCGGCCACTGGGGCGCCCTTGAAAAGAATTCGACACTGTGTCCTCGGAGTTGGTTTCGTTGTAGGGTCAGGCACTGCCCGCGGGCCGCTGTCAGACCATCGATCAGGCCGACCGCATCCGCGCCATGGCTCGCTCGATGTCGGCCAGCGCATGATCGTCAGCGCCCGACATGCCTGCTGGCGGCGAACCCTGCAGGCTGGTGATCACACGGTCAAGGGGCATGCCATCGGTCAGCAAGGTGCTCGGGTCTGCTGGCGCAAGCGCATCTCCCGATTCCAGCCAGGTGAACGCCAGCGCGGTGACATTATCGCCGGTTTTTCCTCCGGCGATCACGGCGCTGGAGACCATCTCGGGCACGGCTTGCTCCAGCGGGCTGACGGAGAGTCGATAGGCCAGCTGATGTTCGGGAATGCTGTTCCACAGACCATCGGAGCACAGCAGCAGTTGGTCGCCTGTCTTGAGGGAGACGGCGTCGGCCTTGTCGATACTGGGCAGCGTCGGCGCGCCAAGGCAGTTGTAGAGCTTGTTGCGGTCGGGATGTCTCGAACTTTCATAAGGGGCCAATCGCCCCACCGCAACCAGTCGCTCGACATGGGAATGGTCGACCGTGCGCGCAAGGATGCGGCCGCCGCGAAGCCAGTAGAGACGGGAGTCTCCGCAATGGATCCACTGTGCGTGTCCTTGCTGGATCAGGCAGGCGACGATGGTGGTCCGCGGCGTATCAGTCAGCCGGTGCGCGGAACGATAACGGTGCAGCGACAGGTGGGCGGAGAAGACCAGTTCCTCCAGAAATGCCGCCGGGTCTGCAATGGCAGGCTGGGCCGCTTTTCTGAACAGCTCGCCCATGCTCTGCAGCGCGAGCATGGCCGCCAGCTCGCCGTGAGAATGACCGCCCATGCCATCGGCCAGCATTAACAGCAAGGCCTCGCGCGTGAAGCAGTAGCCCATGCGGTCCTGGTTGCTGTCACGCCCACCGACCTGACTGTCCTGATAAATTGAAAAGCGCATGTTGTGTCCGTGATCAGCTCATGAAACGGCGCAGGCGAGACATGAGGCTGTTGTCGGGACTCGTTGAGGCAATGCCGCCTTTCATGGATTTTTGCAGTGCGAATACGCTCTGTGGACGCTTCAGCGGATCCAGCATCAACGTGGAGCGCACCAGCTGCACCAGATCCGGTGTGTACAGCGCTTCCAGTTCGCCATAAAACTGCTCCATCCGGTCGTCGTGCCTGCGCTCATGCGCGGACTGTGGCGGCACACCTACCATGCAATTGAATATGGTCGCACCGATGCTGTAAATATCCGTCCAGGGACCCAGCTCTTTTTTTGTGGAGAGTTCTGGCGCTGCAAAACCCGGGGTGTACATCGGATGCAAGGTGGACAGATCAGCGTGCAGCGTCTGCCGGGCAGCACCGAAGTCCAGCAGGATGGGCGTGCCATCATTGCGCAGATAAATATTGGCCGGCTTGAGGTCCAGATGCAGCAGCTTGTGGGTGTGAACCTCGCGCAGTGCGTCCATCACCTGCGCAAACATCCAGCGTATCGCCTGCTCGGAGACCAGCGGCTTGTCGCCAGACTTCTTTCGGCGCGCAATATGCTCTTGCAGGGATCGACCGCTCTCGTGCCCCATGACCATGTACACCGTGTCATTCGCGCGAAAGAAATTCAGCACGCGCACCACATTCGGATGGCTGATCGAGGCCAGCGCCCTGCCCTCGTCAAGGAAGTACTTCAAGCCGACACGATAGAGCTCCAGATGCTCATGGGTGACAACGGGCTGCAACTGACCCGGTTTGCGGCTGGCCAGCGACGCTGGCAGGTACTCTTTGATCGCCACATTCTCGCCTTGCGCATCCTCGGCGAGGTACACAATGCTGAAGCCGCCCGCAGCAATCTTCTTTACAATGCGATAGCCGCCGATGTCCAGTCCATCCGGCAGGGCAGCGTTGTGTTGGCCAGCCATTTCCCTTGACGTTCTCTCGTTCACTGTTGATCCCGGGACGGGATTGTGTGGACTTATTAGCGTTTTGTAAAGTTTTACGTCTTTGACAGGAAGCCTATTTTGACTATCAGCAGTATGACCGGCTTTGGCGTGTGCACGCGGGAAAGCACCGCTGGCACCGTGACCGTGGAACTGAGAAGCGTGAACTCGCGTTTTCTGGATCTGCAATTCCGGATGAATGACGATCTCCGCACACTGGAACCCCTGCTTCGCGAATCGATCATCGCACGTGTGCAGCGCGGCAAGGTGGAATGCCGGCTGTCGTTTGGTCGAAAGATTGCGTCAACCAATAACCTTGCTGTGAATGACAGTCTGTTGGCGGCGCTCAGCAGCGCGCAACAGAACGTGCTCGAAAAATTCCCAGAGGCGCGACCATTGTCCGTCAACGAACTGCTGCGCTGGCCCGGCGTGCTGTCCGAGAGCGAGTTGAGCCAGGAAACGCTGGCGGCCGATGTGCAGACTGCGATGGCCGCTGCACTGGGATCCTTCATCGACTCGCGCCAACGCGAGGGCACTGCACTGCAAGCGATGCTGCTCTCGCGCATCGAACAGATCGAGGCCATCGTCACGCGCATCACGCCGCTGGTGCCGCAGGCCATCGAGAGCTTCCGCCAGAAGGCGATCGATCGCATGCAGGAAGCGCTGGGCATCAGCCTCTCGTCCGGCAATGGCTCCCCGAATGTGCCTAAAGAAGAGGTGCAGGATCGCATCCGTCAAGAGGTCACGCTGTATGGCATTCGTGTTGATGTTGCTGAAGAACTGACACGCCTTGCCGGTCATCTGAGCGAGACGCGCGCGATCCTGAAAAAAGGCGGCCCGGTGGGCAAGCGACTTGATTTCATGATGCAGGAACTCAATCGCGAAGCCAACACGCTGGGCTCCAAGGCAGCGGTCAAGGAACTCTCCGATGCCTCGATGGAGATGAAGCTGCTGATCGAGCAAATGCGCGAACAAGTGCAAAATCTCGAATGAATTCCCCGACATCCGCCTTATAGCACCCGCCCCTCATGGATAACCTCTCTTCCGGCAGCCTGTTCATCGTCGCCGCTCCCTCCGGGGCCGGCAAGTCTTCGCTTGTCAACGCGCTGCTCGCCAAAGACCCCTCGATCAAGCTGTCGATCTCGTGCACGACGCGAGCGCCGCGACCGGGCGAAGTGCATGGCCGCGAGTACTTCTTCCTGAGCGAGCCGGAGTTCCTTGAGCGCCAGCAGCGCGGCGAATTTCTCGAGCATGCGAAAGTGCATGGCAACTACTACGGCACCTCCCGTCTGATGGTGCAGGAACAGACCCGCGCCGGCGTCGATGTATTGCTGGAGATTGACTGGCAGGGCGCGCAGCAGATACGGCAGCATTTCCCGGATGCGGTAGGCATCTTCATCCTGCCACCCTCGCTGGCCGTGCTGGAGCAACGACTGAAGAAACGCGCTCAGGATGCGGACGACGTGATCGCCTGCCGTGTTCAGGCCGCCAGCGGAGAGATCGCCCATGCCCCCGAGTTCGAGTATGTTATTATCAATGCTGAATTTGAAACCGCGCTGTCCCAGCTGACAGCGATTGTCGAGGCTTCCCGCTGCCGCCTCGCGCAGCAGGCCCGACGCAACCTCTCTCTGTTTGCCGACTACGGCATCCTCGCTACACCGAACTGAACTACTGATCCGGATTCTGGAGACCACATGGCACGCATTACTGTCGAAGATTGCTTGAAAAAGATACCCAACCGTTTCCAGCTCACGCTCGTGGCGACTTATCGCGCACGCCAGCTGCTGCAGGGTCACACCCCCAAGGTCGACTCCGACGACAAAGCGACCGTGACCGCGCTGCGTGAAGTCGCATCCGGCCATGTGGGCCTGGAAATGCTCAAGAAGGTACCCAGCTGAGCCGAGCGCTCCTGACTCCGGGTCGGCTCGCAGATGAATCCGCCATCCGCTGACACTGCCGCCCCTTCCGCAAGCCGGAAGAAAAGTCCCCCTGCGTCATCCCAAACCCCATCGGCCACCGAGCTGCCTTCACCGGGCGCTGTCGGGGTTGCCTCGGTCACCCAGCTCACCACCCGTCTCTCCGAATACCTGAGCCCCTCGGAGCTCAAGAAAATCAAGGAAGCCTATCGCTTCTCGGACGAGATGCACCTCGGTCAGGTGCGCAAATCGGGCGAGCCTTACATCTCTCATCCCATCGCCGTCGCCGAAATCTGTGCCGAGTGGAAGCTTGATGCGCAAGCGATCATGGCCGCGCTGCTGCATGACGTGATGGAAGATCAGGATGTCAAGAAAGACGAGCTGATCGAGCGCTTTGGCGCACCAGTGGCCTCGCTGGTCGATGGCCTCTCCAAGCTCGACAAGATCGAATTTCAGAGTCAGGTCGAACAACAGGCGGAAAATTTCCGCAAGATGCTGCTGGCGATGGCGCGCGATGTCCGCGTCATTCTGGTCAAGCTGGCCGACCGCCTGCATAACATGCGCACGCTGGACGCGATGGCCCCGGACAAGCGGCGCCGGATCGCCCGCGAGACGATGGAAGTCTATGTGCCGATCGCGCATCGCCTCGGGCTGAACAATATCTATCGCGAGCTGCAGGAACTGGCGTTCTCTCACCTGCATCCGCTGCGCTACCGCACCATCGCCAAGGCCGTCAGAGCGGCACGCGGCAACCGGCGCGAAGTGGTCGGCAAGATCCTCGAAACCGTCAAGGATGGCCTCGCCAGCGCCGGCATCAGTGCGGGCGTCTATGGTCGCGAAAAAACGCTGTATGGCATCTACCGCAAGATGCGCAACAAGCACCTGACCTTTTCTCAAGTGCTGGATGTGTATGGATTCCGTGTGGTGGTCGACAGTTTCGAGCAATGCTATGTCGCGCTGGGCACCCTGCACTCCTTGTTCAAACCCATGCCGGGCAAGTTCAAGGACTACATCGCCATCCCCAAGCTCAATGGCTACCAGTCCCTGCACACCACCCTGATCGGCCCCTATGGGACGCCCGTGGAATTCCAGATCCGAACGCAGGAGATGCACCGCGTTGCCGAGGCCGGCGTCGCTGCGCACTGGCTGTACAAGAACGAGGAGAGCCAGCTGACCGACCTGCAGCAGCGCACCCACGCATGGCTGCAGTCGCTGCTCGACATTCAGCATCAGACCGGCGACTCGGCCGAGTTCCTCGAGCATGTAAAGGTCGACCTTTTCCCGGATTCGGTGTACGTGTTCACGCCAAAGTCCACCATCATTGCGCTGCCGCGCGGCGCGACAGCACTGGACTTTGCGTACACCATTCATACCGACATCGGCGACCATGCGGTGTCGGCAAGAATCAACCATGAATCAGCACCGCTGAAGACCGAGCTTCGTAACGGCGACATCGTGGCCATCGACGTGTCGAATGACGCACGCCCGACACCGAACTGGCTGACCTTCGTCCGAACCGGCAAAGCACGATCAGCAATACGGCATCATTTGCGCACCATCGACCGTGAGGAAGCGATCGATCTCGGGCGCATGTTGCTGGAGCAATCGCTCGCGCTGCTCGAGCTGCCGGCAAGGCTGCCTGCGCCGGTGGCCGAGCGGCTGGTCAATGAGACCAGCGCCAAGTCCATCAGCGATTTGTACGCCGAGATCGGCGTCGGCAAGCGAATGGCGATGCTGGTGGCGCGTCATATTCAGGGCCTGGTGGCCGGCGATGACAAGGGTCAGCCTGCGACCAGTCCGGAAGCGGAGCGGGCGATCAAGCCGGTGCTCATTACCGGCCGCGAGCCGTCAACGTCCGTCCAGTACGCCCCCTGCTGCCTGCCGATTCCCGGCGATGCGCTGGCCGGTCACCTCAAGCGAGACCAGACGCTGCAGATCCACGTCGCCGAGTGCGGCGTCGCCAAGCGCCTGCGCGCCAAGGAACAGGGGCGCTGGATTGCCGTCGGCTGGTCTGCCGATCACGCACGGCGCTTCGACTGCCGGATCCGGGTGCTGCTGCAGGATGAGAAAGGCGCGCTGGCGCGGCTGGCGGCCGAGATCAATGAATCGGACTCGAACATTGTCCACGTCGGCATGGACGAGGGCCGCAGCGCCGCGCTGACCGAATTGAAATTCACCATTCAGGTCGAAGACCGGGTCCATCTGGCGCGCCTGATCAGAAACGTCAAGCGCGTCAAAGGCGTGGAGCGCATCATCCGCGAACGCGGATAAGCCGCTCCCGCTGACCTCCCGAATTGCTCCCGGCGGCGGCTTATTTGAAGCGCTTGCGAAGGCGGTTCACGCCCAGCCATACGACCAGCGCGAGCACCGGCACCGCGATACCCGTCGTCAGGTCGGTATCGATGTGAAGCCCGGCCGCTTTCAGCGCCTTGCCCCCATAGCTGACCAGCCCCGCAAGATAATAAGAAATCGCGACCACGGACAGGCCCTCCACGGCCTGCTGCAGCCTCAGCTGCTGCGCCGCCCGCGTGTTCATCGAGTGCAGGATCTTGTTGTTCTGCTGCTCTTGTCGTATGCCGACCCGCGTGCGGAGCAATGAGTTGGTATTGGCAAGGCGCTCACCCAGCACCTCCTGACGGCGCGCGGTCGAGCTGCAGGTGCTCATGGCCGGTGTCAGGCGACGCTGCATGAACTCGGCGATGGTCGGAACACCCTCGATACGCCGCTCACGCAACTCATCAATGCGCGAGTGCACCAGCTTGAAATACGCCTGCGACGCGGCGAAACGGTAGCTGTTGTCGACAGCCAGCTGCTCCAGCCGTGCCGCCAGCGAAGTGATCTGCTCCAGCAGCGCCTGCTCTTTGGCGATGCCCTCGTCCTCGTCGGCGCTGCCCTTGGCATGCGCGACCATGGTGGCAGTGAGGGACGCCAGCTCGGACTCGATGGCATTGAGCACCGGTATCGAGCGCTGCGCATTCGGCAGTCCCAGCAGCGCCATCATTCGATAGGTCTCGATCTCCAGCAGCCGCTGCACCAGACGCCCTGCCTGCTGCCCCTTCAGTCCGGCGTCGCGCACCACGAAGCGCACGAAGCCGTCAGGATGGATCTGGAAGTCAGTCCAGACCTGGGCGGCCTGCGAAGCTTCGCAACCGACAATGGGATTGCCCTCGAAAAGTCGCCTCATGTGAGGCACCGCCTCGTCCGCCGACAGGGTCGCGACTTCGAGCACGACATGGGTGGCGACCATGAGTCTGCCCTGCAGGCGCAGCACCCATTGCTGAGGCAGGTCGGCTGAGGGCATATGCGCAAACAGATCTTCCTGCGATTGCGCGCTGCGCGCGCTGGCGACGAAAGTGTAGCTGGCAAATTCGGTATGGCACTCCCACTTCAGGCGAAAACGGCCAAAGTCATGAAAGAAGTATTTCGCCTCTCCGGCAGGCGGTGTCACGCCGAAGTGCATGCACAACTCCGCCAGCAGCTGGGTCTGCTGTCCCGCTGAGGCTCCTGCAGCCACTTCATTGCGACCATGACTCGCCAGCTGCGTGACTCGCTCCGGCGCTTCGAGCCGGATCGGCGGTCGCGAGTGATCTTCAGCCGCCAGCGGCGCGCGCAGAGGATGGTTCAGCGTGGGGAAAATGATGGACATGCGTTCCTGCAAAGATGAATCCTGGAAACGCAGCATTCTACGTCAACGAGGCGGCGGGTACTCGACGCTCAGTATCTCCAGCTCGTCCATCCCGGAGGGGGTGTTCAGTGCCACCACATCACCCTCGCGCGCCTTGGTCAGTGCGCGAGCCACGGGAGACACCCAGCTGATCTTGCCCTGCAAAGGATCCAGCTCATCAATGCCGACGATGGTGATGGTCTGCTCCTTGCCCGCGCTGTTCAGATACGTGACCGTCGCACCAAAAAACACCTGATCGCTGCCATGGTGAACCGCAGGATCCACCACCTCCGCCAGATCGAGCCGCTTGGTCAGGAAGCGAATGCGCCGGTCAATCTCGCGCAGCCGGCGCTTGCCGTAGATGTAGTCGCCATTCTCCGATCGATCTCCGTTGGACGCTGCCCAGTGCACGACCCGGACGACCTCCGGCCGCTCGACATCGATCAGCTGCAGCAGCTCTTCGCGGATGCGCTGATAGCCCTGCGGCGTGATGTAATTCTTCGCACCGGCAGGAATCGGTGGCAGACCCGCGCCGAGATCATCATCATCCTCGTCACCGCTGGGTTCCTTGACGAACGCCTTGTTCATCCGTGGCGCTCCTTCACCGGCACAGCCGCCGTGCCCTTCTGAATCTGGAAGCGGCCAGCGCCTTCGCGCCCCAGTGCTTCGGCCAGCCAGGGCATGGCCTGTTGCAGAGTGGCTTCCAGCGTCCACGGCGGATTGATGATGAACATGCCGCTGCTGTGCAGCCCGCGGCCTTCACTCGGCGCGCCGATCGACAGCGTGACATTCAGCCAGTCGGCCGCCGCAATGCGCTTGAGCCTTTCGGGGAGTTGCTGCGACTCCAGCCGCCCCAGCACGGGATACCAGATCGCATAGGTGCCGGTGGCAAAGCGCCGCTGCGCATCCTCGATCGCTGCCTTGACCTTGCGATAGTCATCCTTGTCTTCATACGGAGGATCGATCAGCACCAGCCCTCTGCGCGAGGGCGGCGGCAGCAAGGCCCTCAGCCCGGCAAAACCATCAGCTCGCTGAATCATCACGCGCTTGCCACGCGAGTGATGCCGCAACCCATTGGCTGCCTGATGCGCTTCCAGCTTGCGGAAATTGTCTTCCAGCAGCCGAATGTCGGTCGAGTGCAGTTCGAACAGCCGCAAGCGATCCTGATCTCGCATCCCCTGCTCGGCAATGAACGGCGAGCCGGGATAATGGCGCAAGCGTCCCGAAGGATTCATCGCATGAATCACCTGCAGATACGCCGAGACGATGTCCGGCGCATCCTTGCGCTCCCACAAGCGGGCGATGCCGGTCTCGAACTCACCGCTCTTGCTGGCGTACTCGCTGTCGAGCTGATAAGCGCCGGCACCGGCGTGCGTGTCAATCACCATGTAGGCAGCGTCTTTCTGGTTCAGATAAGCGAGCAACTGCACCAGCACCATGTGCTTGAGCACATCCGCGTGATTACCTGCGTGGAAGCCGTGACGATAACTGAACATGGAGTGGAGGCCTGAAGATGGATGCTGCGGGTGAGCGAGAGGAATAACCGGATTTTATCAGCCTGCCTCACCCCGCGAGCGACACGACGGCTGCCCGATGAAACGAAGACCCAATGAAAAAGCCGCGCCCTTGTGGGGCGCGGCCTCTCTCTTTTTGGGACAGCGTCTCCTCTGCCCTGCGATGACCTGCTTTGTCGATGCACGAAGCGCAGTTACGCGACCTTCTTGTCGAAGAACTGCTCGTCTTCCGTGGAGCCGTGCAGTGCTGTCGTCGACGACTGGCCCTGCTGGATCGCCTGGGTCACGGCATCGAAGTAGCCGGTGCCGACCTCGCGCTGGTGCTTGACCGCAGTGAAGCCCTTCTCTGCGGCGGCGAATTCGGATTCCTGCAGCTCGACGAAGGCCGTCATCTGGTTGCGGGCGTAGCCGTAGGCGAGGTTGAACATCGAGTAGTTCAGCGCATGGAAGCCCGCCAGCGTAATGAACTGGAACTTGTAGCCCATCGCGCCCAGCTCTTTCTGGAACTTGGCGATGGTCGCGTCGTCGAGATTTTTCTTCCAGTTGAACGACGGCGAGCAGTTATACGACAGCATTTTGCCGGGGTACTTGGCATGGATGGCTTCGGCGAATTTCTTCGCAAAGGCGAGGTCGGGCTTGCCGGTCTCGCACCAGACCAGATCCGCGTAAGGCGCATAGGCGAGGCCGCGAGCGATCGCCTGATCAGCACCCGGACGGGTCTTGAAGAAGCCCTCGACCGTGCGCTCGCCGGTGCAGAATGGCCTGTCGAGTTCATCCACGTCCGAGGTCAGCAGGTCAGCGGCTTCTGCATCGGTACGCGCGATGAGAATGGTCGGCGTGCCCGAAACGTCAGCGGCCAGACGGGCCGCGTTGAGCTTTTCTACAGCTTCGCGTGTCGGTACCAGCACCTTGCCGCCCATGTGGCCGCACTTCTTCACGGAAGCCAGCTGATCTTCGAAGTGAACGCCGGAAGCGCCCGCTTCGATCATGGACTTCATCAGCTCGAACGCATTGAGCACGCCGCCAAATCCGGCTTCAGCGTCGGCCACGATCGGTGCGAAGAAATCGACGTCATTCTTGCCCTCGGACCACTGGATCTGGTCTGCGCGCTGGAAGGTGTTGTTGATGCGCTTGACGACCATCGGCACCGAATTGGCCGGGTACAGCGACTGGTCGGGATACATTTCGCCAGCGAGGTTGGCGTCACCCGCGACCTGCCAGCCCGACAGGTAGATGGCCTTCAGGCCCGCCTTCACCTGCTGCATCGCCTGATTGCCCGTCAGCGCGCCCAGCGCGTTGACGAAAGGCTCAGTGTTCAGCAGCGTCCAGAGCTTCTCCGAGCCGCGCTTGGCCAGTGTGTGCTCAATCTGTACCGAGCCGCGCAGATTGACCACGTCTTCAGCGCTGTAGTTGCGCTTGACGCCTTTCCAGCGCGGATTCTCTGCCCAGTCTTTGGCCAGTGCCTGAATTTGCTGTTCGCGAGTTGCCATGATGAGTTTCTCCTGGAGAATTTCCCGTCGGGGGATTAAACAAAACTGATGGAGAAATCTTAGGCGGTTTTTTGCGAGGCAACAAGGTCTTATATAAGACACATAAGATAAATCTTTTTGTTTTAAATCAGTATCTTATGTTTTATGTTTTGCGATGTGGTAAGCAATTTCTCTGCATGAAAGCTTGTCGTGCTGCCCTGCACCCGCAACTTTTCATAATGCGAAACAGGAATTTCACCATTTGAAAGCGACGCGCGGCCCACGACGTGGCATTCCCGAACGTCTTACTGCGAGAGGTTCAGTCAAGGCGCTCCCTCGACACCAGCACCCCATCTTCATCTGCGTAGATCAGGTCACCCGGATGAACGATCACACCGCTGATGCTTACCGTGAGGTCCTTCTCTCCCACGCCGGTGCGCGCGCTGCGGCGAGGTATCGTTCCCAGTGCCTGTATGCCGACATCGCACTCATTCAGCTCCAGCGTATCGCGCACGCAGCCGTGCACGATGATCCCGGCCCAGCCATGGTTCTCGGCGAGCTTTGCCAGATTGCCGCCGACCAGCGCAGAACGAAGGCTGCCGCCTCCATCCACAACCAATACCTTGCCCTCTCCCGGGGTCTCAAGTGTCGAGCGAACCAGTGCGTTGTCCTCGAAGACCTTCAGCGTGCGCGCTGGTCCGGAAAAACGGGGGCGCTTGCCGAAGTGCCTGTACACGGGTGGCAGTGCTTGCAAACGGCCATCGGCGATCTTGTCTTCATGGGCATCGCAGAGGTCACAGGTTGACCAGCTCATTTTTTTACTCCGATGAGTTTGTCTCAGGAAAGTGGTCTGATTATAACCACTTGATACATCGGCTTAATTGCCAAGAGGCTTTGCTCGTCGTATCACTGGCAACGACTGTGCGACGACAGCGCACATGCCCGAAACACTCAATGCCCTGGGTATATGAAAAATCCCACATGAACAGCGGAGTAACGTAATGAAAAGTGACAGTCTTTCTCCCAAAGTGGCTGATATTTTCGAACGAATGAAACTTGCGGCTGCGAATAAGCAACCTCTGGAGGTGGATGCCGGGGGCAATGTGATCGCAGGTCAAAAATTAAGCATGGCCGATACAGCGACAGGCAGATTGAAGACCTTGTTTGTCAACCCAAGAGACACCCAATTGCGCGCGGCCGTAATGAACAAGATGGTCGAAGAAGCTATCGAGATACTCCCGCTAGACCGGGAAGTCTGCGAACGGCTTATTCAAGAGCGGGTGCCTGGCCTGGGACAACTGAGTTATATATCGACCGCCATTGGAACCGATCCGTCGACAACGCTCACGACGGAATGGGAAGCGCTCCAGAGGGAATTACAGGCCAAACTGCAGGGTGAAGAACTGAATAAGCGCCAGGAGATCGTGGACGCCATGAACCGCCTGCTTCCTCTTGAGATGGAACTGATGAACATCGACGGTGAAGTCTTCAGACTGCGAAGACCACTGTCTGACCGTGCACAAGCAAATATCGTCGATGGTTTCGCTCAGCTTGAACACGACCCGATTGGTCCGTCAGGTATTCATGATCAAACCGAAAAAGATCTGAATCGTGCCAGTTTTCGCTTCATTTATAGAGAACAACCGCGATCGGATGATCAGCCCGCGCGAACCTGGTCGATTGAGCTACCCCCGGGCAACCAAGATCAGGTGCTGGAGCACTTGAAAGATATTTGTGGTCGCGATGCGACCACTATAGCCACCGTGTCCAAGTTGATCAATCAACGAGCGCTAGCCCCTTTGATGGGCGAAATACAGGTGGATTTTTCTCCACGCGACAGGACGGAACCACCGCCGATGTTCGCCATGAGAACTCCAGATTCGACAAAAAAAACTGAGAAAGAGGTTGGCGGTAAGGACGATGATGAAAAAGTGTATCTTGCGTACTCGATTGAACAGACCGGCGATGGCCGACTTTTGATCGGTGCGGAGTTCTACAGCAAAGGCGAGGTCATGTCGGACGCTTCCGGCCAAAAAAACTGGCCCATCAACCGCAGCAGTCGATGGACCGGGCCTCCCCACCCCGGAAACGCGGCATCGCTGGGATCCTATTGTCTGTCTGCGAACCTCAGCGATCTCTCGCAGGGGCTCATCCGGCTCTCGCATGTCAGGCCAGCTGAGGGCGGTTACCAGATTGAGCCTGCCTTGCCGCCGCTGCCTAAAATCGGATAACCCGGTTCGCGGGCTCCATCAATCAGCCTTTTTGAAACCCAGCTCCGAGCCGGCCACATCGACCTCGATCATATCTTTAGGCCCGAAACTGCCTTTGAGAATAGCCTTTGACAGCGGATTCTCCAGCTCTTGCTGTATCGCGCGCTTGAGCGGCCGGGCACCATAGACAGGATCAAAGCCGGCCTCGGCCAGCTTGCGCAACGCGGCGTCAGAGACCTTGAGACCGATGTCCATTTTTGCCAGACGTTTTTCGAGCGTGTCGAGCTGTATGCGCGCGATCGAACTGATCTGCTTCTGATCGAGCCCGTGGAAGACGACCAACTCATCAATCCGATTGATGAACTCGGGCCGGAAATGTCCGCGTACCTCCGCCAGCACGGCCAGCTTGACCAGCGCCGGATCGCTCTCCTCCATGGACTGGATCTTGTGCGAGCCGAGGTTCGACGTCATCACGATGACGGTGTTCTTGAAATCCACCGTGCGCCCCTGACCATCCGTCATCCGGCCATCATCCAGCACCTGCAGCAGCACATTGAACACATCCGGGTGCGCCTTTTCGATCTCGTCGAGCAGGATCACGCTGTAGGGCTTGCGACGGACCGCCTCGGTCAGGTAGCCGCCCTCCTCGTAACCCACATAACCCGGGGGCGCGCCG
>JACCDI010643002.1_pt1 | contig 28977 bp, 7 predicted proteins | sample 7442791 | NCBI WGS metagenome assembly JACCDI01 (sample SAMN15323434, study PRJNA562643) | freshwater metagenome | isolation source: river surface water | place: USA:Blue River Watershed | collected 2017-08-15
GCACATCCAGCACCAACACCGCAGGGAACATGTCAAACGACTGCTGCAAGAACGCCTGCGCGCTGTCATAGCCCTCAATGCTGTAGCCCATCTGCCGCAGCAAATCAGTCAAATAGAAACGGATGTCGGGATTGTCATCGACAACGTAGACATGGCCGCGTGCAGATAGGCTCATTTGGGAATTATGCAAATCATCAAATTTGCCGATACTAGGTGGCAAACCCTGCGAAGAACATCCCTATTTAGGGAGTCTCGGTCAACATTTTCATAGATTAAAGACTTGACCTCATTTTTTAAGAATAAAAAAGGCCACAAAATACATATATCACCGCTCACGCAGTGCCTGAGTCACGTTTTGCAAAGGCCGGAACAGGTATTCCAGCACGGACTTTTGACCTGTCTTGATCTCCACGGTCGCCGTCATCCCTGGCAGCGGCTGGATGCGAAGACCGTTGCGCTCCCAGTTGGTTTCGGTGATGCGCACCAGCAAACGGTAATAACCCTCTTCCAGCTCCATCGCCACACCCGGACGGCGCTGTTTCTCATCGCGCATCGTATCGGGACTGATGTGCTCAAGCACCCCTTCCAGCCCGCCAAAGCGGTTGTAGTCATACGCCGTGAGCTTGACGATCACTTTCTGGTCATTCTTGAGAAACGCCACTTCAGCGGGCTTCACATAAGCCTCCACCAGCATCTGGTCTTGTGTGGGCACGATCTCCAAAATCGGCATGCCCGCCTGTACCACACCGCCAATGGTGGTCACCTGCACGTTTTTCACCACCCCGTCCATGGGGGCCTTGATCACGGTGCGGATGAACGCATCCTCCCGTGCAGACGCGTTCTCGCGGGTTTGCGACAACTCTGAATCCACCCGCACCAGCTCGTTGGCCGCGTCGGTGGCATAGCGGTTGCGTCGCTCGGCCATCTGACCCGACAAATCGGCCTGCTGACGCTTCAGACGCAGCAACTCCACCTCGGACACCACACCTTGTTTGGTCAAGGGCTCGGTCATGGCGATCTCGCGGTTCAGTGCTTCCAGCGACCGCTTGAAGCTGGCCTGCGCTTCGTCGAGTGACTGGCGACGCGCTGCGTAGGCCTGGCGCTCGCGCGCGACCAACTCAGCGGGAATGTGCTTGCCAAAGTCCAGTCCACGGCCATAGGCCTCGGCACGCAAGCGCACCGCCAGCGCTTCAAGCGCCAGTTTTTTCTCTTTGGCCTCGCGAAAAACTGGACCCGAGCGGCCATCGTCCAAGCGGATCAAGACATCGTCTTTTTTAACGACCGCGCCCTCGCGCACCAGAATCTGACTGACCACGCCAGAGTCCAAGCTCTGCACCACCTGCTCACGGCTGGATGGAATCACCTTGCCCTGACCTCGAGTGACCTCATCCAACTCAAACCAGGCGGCCCACGACAAAGCCACCACGAGAGTCACCACGGTGGACCACAGCAGCCACTGGCTGGCGCGGCGCTCTTCCTCGTCCACCGTCAGAATGCCAAACTCTTTGCGGCTCATGCTGCACCTCCTTGAGTGGGGGCGGTATTCGAAGAAACCGTGATGCCCTTGCTCAATTTCTCAATCATCTCGGCCTTGGGCCCTTCCAGCAGGCATTGGCCTGCATCCATCACGGCAATGCGGTCCACCCATTCCAGCAACTGCGTGCGGTGGGTTGACAAAACCAATGTGCGACCTTGCAGCCACTGCCCCAGGACCGAGATCACACGAGCTTCGGTGTTCTGGTCCATATTGGCCGTGGGCTCGTCCATGAACACAATGCCCGGATCGCGCAACATCAGCCGTGCCAAAGTCACCAATTGGCGCTGCCCCCCAGACAAACCGCCACCGGCTTCGGTCAAGGGCATGTCCAAACCTTTGGGATGCGACGCCACCATGTTGTACATGTCCAGCGTCTGCAGCACGTGCACAATCTTGGCGTCAGAAATCCAGCTGTCCGACAAAATCAGGTTCTCACGCAAAGTGCCCATGAACAACTGCGGGTCTTGCGACACATAGCCGATGCGGGCACGCAACTCGGCTGGGTCCAACTGGCGCATGTCAATGCCATCCACGCGCACACTGCCGCCTAAAGGGTCATACAAGCCCGCCATCAATCGGATCAATGTGCTTTTGCCACTGCCGACGCGACCCAGCAAGGCCAGATGGGTGCCCGCCTCTACAGCCAAGTTCAACCGGCGGATCACCGGCATGCGCGACTCTCCCGGATAAGCAAAATCCAGATCCATCGCGTCGATGCGCCCCTGCACCTGCTCGGGCACCACATAACGCTTGCCCACTTCGCGGTCGCGCGGGCGCTTGATCAAGCCATCCAAGGTTTCCAGCGCCGTACGGGCCTGTTGAAAGCGAGAAGCCAGCCCCATCACGCTGCCCAGAGGCGAAATCGCACGCCCCAACAAAATCACGCAGGCAATCAAGCCGCCCAGCGTCAACTGGTTGGCGTGAATCAGGTACACACCCCACACCACCATGGCCACCGTGGCCACCTGCGAGAGTGTGTTGATGAACCCAGTCATCGCATTCGAGAGCGAACGGATCTTGCGGTACGAATCGGCACCGGCCAAGTTCGACTGCTCCCAGCGGCGCTGCAGATAACCCTCGGCGTTGTGCGCCTTGAGCAGTTCCAAGTTGAGGACGGCCTCCACCAACACACTTTGCTTGTCGCCCGACTCCTTCATGTTCTCGCGCGTGGCCACCATCAAAGGCTTTTGCACCCACCATGCCAGCAGCAGCACCACAGGCACTGCCAAAGCCGGAATCCAGGCCAGCGGCCCGCCCACGATGGCGATCAAAAGAATAAATACCAGCACAAAGGGCAAATCGGCCAGCACCACCAAAGACGCTGACGAGAAGAAGTCGCGCAGCGCTTCAAAGTCCTTCATCGAACTGGCAAAAATGCCAATCGACTGCGGCCTGTGCTCCAAGCGGATCGACATGATCTCGCGCAACAACGTAGCGTTGATCGCCAAGTCTGCCCGCTTGCCGCCCAAGTCCACCAAACGCGCCTTGAGCCAGCGCATCACATACTCCAGCACGGCCGCCACCAGCGTGCCAATGGCCAAGGTCCAGAGCGAGGCATACGCCTGCGTGGGCACCACTCGGTCGTACACGTTCATTGTGAAAAACACACTGGCCAGTGCCAAGATGTTGGCCACCACCGTGGCCAACATGGACTCGACATAAAAATGCCGAAAGCGCCACAGCGTTCCCCAAAACCAGTCAAACGCCGCGCCCTGCATGGGTGTCAATGTTTGGTCGGCGCGTTGCGGCTGCAGCTTGACCACCAGCACCTCGCCAGTGGCCAGCGCATCCAACTCGGCCACCGGCATCACCAACTCTTGCTGCCCCGTCTCGGGCGACAAAATTTGGGCTTGGCCTTGCTCGATGGTACGCAGCAGACAAGCCCGTCCGTCTTGCAAAGGCACGATCACCGGTAACACATAACCCGGCACAGCACTGGGCTTGACGCGCGACCAAGCCGCCAGCAAGCCATGGACCCTGGCCAAATCGGGCAAGGCGGCGGCGGGCACATGGCCGTTTTCGTCTACCGCAAAGCCCACCCGCAAAGCCGACACATGCACCGGCAATCCCAGCAAATGTGAAGCCAAAGCCAGGCAATGCAGCAAAGGATCGGCACCCAGCGGCGCCGACGCTGCCAGCGTTTGTTGAGGTATGGCACTCATTGTCATTTTTCTCCCTTCGAAACCATCCAAACAGGCAAGTCGAGCACGACCTGCGCCCCACTGCCATGCGCACGATTGCGCCACAGCAAAGTCCCGCCGTGTTGCACTGCAATGCGGCGAGAAATGGCCAAGCCAATCCCCATGCCGTCTTTTTTCGTGCTCGAAAACGCCACATCGTTGCTGCCGAGCAACTGCGCAGAAAACCCAGGGCCGTCGTCCTCCACCACGACCTGCAGTCGATCATCCACGGCCAGCACATGAATCCGGATATGCACAGGCTTGCCCGGCAATGGTGCCTGCACCGCGTTGCGCAAAACATTCAGCAGCACTTGAGACAACATCACAGAATCCCCCATCACCATGGGCGACAGCACGTCGGTGCGCACCTGAATGTCTGCCGCATCTTGGCGCTCTTGGGCGGGCAATAGTTGCAGAACATCCTGCACCACGACCAACAAATTCACAGGTTTGAAATCTGGTTCTGAAGGTCGAATGAAATTGCGAATGCCCTTCAGCACGTTCGAGATACGCTCAATATGAGCCAGGATTTGTTCAACCTGGCTCTGCCTTGAATCCTCTGCAGCACGCATTTCATGCCGCAACAAACCCAACTCCACAGAGACCACCGTCAAAGGCTGTGCCATCTCGTGAGCCATGGCTCCCGCCAACTCACCCATGCTGCGCTGCCGGTCCAAGTTAGCGATTTGCTGACCCAGCAACTGACTGGTTTGCTGTGAGCGCATTGCCACCTCATTGGCCACATACCGCCGCGTGGACCGCTCCAGGTACAAACCCAAAATGGCCACGCTGCCGAACACCGACATCACAAACAAACTGGAAGTCGTCAGCACACCGTCCCAATTGACCTCCAAAGGATCGGGGGGGCTCATCTCGAGCAAAACAAGCATAGCCCGAAAAATGGTGGCCGCTGCACCAAAAACATACACTTGGGTCAGCCACTTTGCGCTGCTGCTGCCCTCCTTCTTGTGTACCAGCCATGCCAGCCAAGCCGTCCAGGCGAACAAGGCCCCCATCGCCAAAAGCACCCAACTCAGGCGCAACACCGCACTGCCCAAGCCCAAGCGGAAAAACTCCTGAATGCCCAACATCCCCACACCCACCAAGAGCGCGATGGGCCATGCAGAGCGCTTTCCCAACTCCATGCGCAAACCCTCCACATGCATCAGGTTACCGCCGTAAAAAAATGCATTCATCACGCCAAAAGCCACCCATGCGGGCATGTCGGGGGTGCGAAACGACAGCAGCAAGGACGCCAATCCCAATCCAAAACTGCCACCACACCAAAGACCTGCAGCCAAGGTGCGGCTCTTGCCCATGACGACCCATGCCGCCAAGGGCATGATCACGTACAAAAAGCCCGCCGCCAAATAGGCCGTTGCAGGGTCAAAAGAAGGTACGTTCATGGTTGGCAATGGTCTGTCCACATGGCACGCAAAGCGCTCTCCATGTCGCGGGTGTATCGGTCCACATCCCAAGCCGGCGCCGCCTGCAAGCGCGCACGCAAGCCTGCCTTGAGCTGCAGCAGCGCTTGCCGGTCGGCGGCCATGCGCGCCGCAATGGTCACATAGTCCTCGTCGCTGGCTGCCACCCACTCGGGCAGGCCAGCGGCCCGCATGAAGCTCGCGCCCATGCGCGAGACAAAGTTCTGGCCTTCTTTGACCACCACCGGCACACCCATCCACATGGCTTGCAGCGTGGTTGTGCCGCCGTTGTAAGGCACGGGGTCCAGCGCGATGTCCACATCGGCGTATTCGGCCATCATGTCGGCCAGCCCCACCGGTCCACGAAACTCGATGCGGCTGGCCTCCACACCCAGCTTCTGAAAGCGCTCGCGAAAGATGCGAATGGCCGACTCGTCGCGAAAGCTCGGTGCCTTGAGCAGCAAGCGCGAACCCGGCACCCGCGCCAACACTTTGGCCCACAGCGCGATAGTGTATGGCGTGAGCTTGGGCACGTTGTTGAACGAGCCAAAGGTCAGCGGCCGCTGGGCCTGCGCCTCGCCGTACACCGGGTACGGGTAATCGGCCTCGGGGGCATAACAAAACACCGTGTTCGGCAAGCGGTACACACGCTCGGTGCACAGGGCATCGTGCGCGGGCGGCACCACCACTGGGTCGGCCAGCAGCCAATCGATGTTGGGCACACCGGTCGAACCGGGATAGCCCAAAAACGACACCTGCACCGGTGCCACCCGCTGCGACAACATCTGCAAGCGGTTGTGCGAGGTGTGCCCCGCAAGGTCGATCAGCACATCGATGCCGTCGTCGCGCATGCGCCGCGCCAGCTGCACCGGCGTCCAGCTGGTGGCCTGCACCCAGTGGTCCACGCGGCGTTGGGCCTGCTGCGTCTGGTCATCGTGGGCCACGCCCACGTTGTAAATCGTCACCTCAAACTGCGCCTTGTCCAGCCGCGCCAGCACCGGCTGCATGAAGATGTTCACCGGGTGCTGGTGGTGAAAATCCGCACTCAGCAAACCCAGCTTGAGGCGCTTGTCCGGCTCGCGGGCATTGGCAAACTCTGCCGCTGGTCGTGCGCCTTGGCCCCAGCCTGCAAATAAACTGCGGTGCAAATCGGCCACCTCTTGTGCCGTCAGGCTGTCGCTGTAGAGCGTGCTCATGGCCGCGCTGGAGCGCATGGCTGACTCAGGGCCTTCTTCTTCTGCCAGCTCGCGGTACAGCGCAAGCGCCTGGTTGGCATCGCCCAAACGCCCGGCCACCGAGGCGCGCATCGACTTGGCCCCGGGCTGCGGCGCAATGGCTTCGGCCTGCGCCAGCGTTTGCAGCGCCTCGTCCATCTGCCAGCTCTCTACATAAGAATGGGCCAGGTTCCACAGCGCCAAAGCGCTCCCCGGGTGGAGCGCCACATTGCGTTTGAGCACTGCTTGCGCTTCTTCCCACAGGTTGTGGTGGAACGACTGCATGGCCAAGCGCGTGAGCACCTCCTCGCTGGTGGCGGCCGATGCGCGCTCAAACGCACGGTGCGCCGCATCCGTCAGGCCCAGACGCATCAGCACATCGCCCAGGTCAATCTGCAAAGCCGACGTCACGTTCACATCGGGCTCGGGTTTTTCCACCCGCATCAAGCCCAGCGCCTGGCGCAGCGACTCCAGCGCCCGCGCCGCGTCGCCCCGCTCCAGGCGACTCTTGGCCATCAAGGCATGCACGCGACTGACCGGCACCGCCTCGCCATCGGGGGCCTGCGTGGCCAAAGGCAAAGCACGGTGGTAGCAAGCCGCAGCCTCGTCCCACTGGCCTGTAGCCTCCAGCGCTGCGGCCAACGTCAACCAGCCTTCCCAATGGGTGGGCGACACCTGTGTGGCCATGCGGTAGAAATGCATCACCTCGGCCTGGCGGCCCAGCTGGCGCGACAAATGCCCCGCCTCTAGCCAGCCCCTGAAATGCGTAGGGTGCTTGCGCAGCAGCGCCGCAAAGCGCTCACGCGCCGAGCGCACCTCGCCTTGCCGCACCGCGCACTGCGCCCACAACAAAGCCACCTCGGCCGAATCTGGCGCTTGCTGCACAGCCTGCGCCAGTGCAACTTCGGCGGCCGCAAGGTCGCCACTGTGCAACGCATTTTTGCCCGCTTCGACCGAGCTGTTTGTTGAATTTGCCATGTCGTTTTATTTTAAAAACTTTAATACGCATTATGAACAAGTCACATACCCATCCATAAACAACAAGGCTGGTGCACACCTTGCAGTGTGCACCAGCCTAGCAGCCCTAAACGGCTGTAGCGCGTCAGGTCGCAGAGACCGTCAGTGCCGTGTCGATCAACAACTGCGCCGCCAGGCTGTTGTGGTTGTAGCCCGTGTAGGTGTTGCCGTTGATCGTGATCACGTTGGCAGGCAAAGTGGCCGTCCAGTTGGCCAAATCGGTCAGCACCACCGTGTCACCGGTATTGCCCGTCACCATCAGCTGGTTGCGGCGGACGGTGGCCCCGAGGTTGCCGGTGCTGCTGTTGGCAGCGTTCCAGACGTCAGCGCTGGTGAAGTTCTCGAGCAAATCGCGGGCTGTCAGCTTCAGGGTGTTGTTGCCCGAACCGGTCAGGTCGACTTTTTCCATGTTTTGCATGGCGATGCCCTTGACGTTGGCCAAGTCGAGCGTGAGGCCCGAGCCGTCGAACTTCAAGGTGTCGATGCCGCCACCGCCGTCGATGCGCATCACGCTCTGGCTGGTGCCGGTCAAAGCCAGCTTGGCCAGGTTGTCGGCATTGACCTGCATGACATCGTGGCCCGCACCGCCGTACAACACGTCTGCGCCGGCACCACCGACAAATGTGTCATTGCCCAAGCCCCCCACCAACTGGTTGGCCCCAATGGTGCCGGTCAGCGTGTCTGCAGCGGCCGTGCCGATGCGGTCGCCATTGCTGGCCTGGAACACGGTGGACTGCTGGTTGCTCACGCCACCAAACACCACATACACCTTGCCCACGTCGACCAAGGTGGTATCGCCCAAATGGTTGCCGATGATCACATCGTCAAAACCGTCGCCGTTGATGTCGCCACCACCGGACACAGAAACGCCCATGCGTTCGTTCACATACGGGTTGACGATGCGGAAGCCCTCGCTGCCATCCAGGCTGGTGACCTGCACCGTGCCGGTGCCGGTCTTGCCAAACACGATGTAAGCCGCACCTGCAGACGCGTTGGTCACCCCGTTGTTGACGTAAGGCGCATTGGCGTGGGTGACGATGACGTCGGTCAAGCCGTCCCCGTTGAAGTCACCCGCGCTGCTCACCGCATACGCACCGTAGTTGGTGGTGTCCAAGCCCAAGCCAATGGCAAAGCCCCCCACACCGGCCTCGATGGACGAGACGTTGATCGGGTTGTTGTCGGTTTTGCCAAACGCCACCCAGGCGGCGCCTTTGAGCGTGGTGTTGCCCGCGCCCACCAAGCCCTGGTTGCCTTGCAGCAACACGTCTGCCAAGCCGTCACCGTTCACGTCGCCCACGCCCGCGATGTCGATGCCCGCATTGCCTTCGCCGATGATCTGGAAGCCCCGGGTGTTGCTGCCTGCGGTCAGGGTGGAGATGTCGAGCGAAGTGTTGGTCAAATTGCCATAGACCACATAGGCACCGCCCGGGCCAACGCCTGAGCCAGGCCCTTGGTACCAGGCGCCCAGCACCAGATCGCTGTAGCCGTCGCCGTTGACGTCACCGCTGGCCATGGTGGTCAAACCTGGGTTTGCACCGGATTGATCGGCCGTGACCATGAAGCCCACGTTGTTGCTCGCGCCAATGGCGGGCAAGCTGCTCACCTCGACCGCAGCACCCGAGGCCTTGCCATAAATCAGGTAAGCCCGGCCGTCGCGTGCACCGTAGTTGGGGTTGGCCACCAGCATGTCGTCTAAACCGTCACCGTTCACATCGCCCGCGTTGCTCACACTCCAGCCTGCCGGTGTACCCACGCCGGTGGTGTTGATCTTGAAGCCCAGCGAACTGGTGGCATTGGTCAGGTTGGTGGCCGCTGTCAGGGCCGTGAGGTTGACCGCTGTGGTGTTCGCTTTACCAAACACCACATAGGTGGCGCTGGTGGTGCCACCGCTGGCGTATTCCATCGGGTACCAGCCGGCGCTGATGGCGTAGTTAGCTCCGCTGGCCACCACCAAGTCGGCCAAGCCGTCACCGTTGATGTCACCCCCACCAGTGACGGTGAAACCACTCATCTCGCTGGCAGCCGCGCCGTTGATGACAAAGCCTCGGGTATTGCCCACCACCGACAACTCCGACAGCTGCAGCGTGTTGATGGCTTTACTGCCGCCAAACACCACATAGCTGCGGCCCACATTGCTCTGGGCTCCGGGCGCACCCACGATGAAGTCGTCAAAACCATCGCCGTTCACATCGCCCGCGTTCGACACTGCATAACCCGCGTTGTGGTTGGACCCCTCACCCACCAGCACAAAGCCGCGTGTAGCGTTGGTGGCACCCTCGTTGGCCTGCATGTCAAAGGCGTAGCGCACACCGGTGACGGTGCTGGCCGCGCTGATGGCAGTGCCGTCCTGGCCGTTGGCCCTGAAGTGCTGCACCGACACGTTGAAGGTGCCAAAGCCCTGCGCCTCCACCACCGACAGCGGAACAGTGATGGGCGTGAGCGTGTTGATGGCCACCGCCGTGGTGAACTGGTGGGTGAACTCTTGGTTGCCCCAAGTGATCTTGACCCAGTCCCCCGCATTCGCCGCAGTCTTGAGCACCACGCTGACCTGCGCACCATCGAGCACCGTGCTGCGGTAAACCACGTTGGTGTTGACCGCCTCGGTGATACCAGTCATGGCGCTGGTGGTGGCCCCCCCCCCCGACGCGATGACCGGCGCGTTGAGCGGTGCCGCAACCGGAGTCACCGCAAAGTTGACATCGGCCGTGCTGATGCCAATCGCCGTCAACGGCACGCCTGCCGCATTGAAGACCTGTGCGGTCACGCCCACCGTTTCGCGCGTACCCGCTGCCGTGGCCGCCAGCAGCGCTGAGGCGGGCACCGCGACTCGGGCAAATCCTGCGTTCAGGTCGTCAGCAGTCAAGGTGTAAAGCACGGCAGGCTGGTTTTCCCAGTTCACGCGCACAAAGTCACCTACGGCCGCGCCGGTGCCCGCCAGAGAGACCAGCACCGGGGTACCGGCCACGCTGGTGGTGGCGTTCACGCTGCCCGTGTCTTGAGCCTCGGCCAGCGACAAGTAGCCAAAGCTCGAGATCAAATCGGCTTCGGGCAAGGTGATGGCCGCCGCGGGCAAGAGCGTGGGCAGCACCTGCACCCCTTGGCGGACCAACACCTGGCTGCGTGTGGTGGCGCTGCTGTACACGTCGTAAGCACCGGCCGTGGTGGCGCTGCCGGCATAGGTCAGGCTGCCGGTTTCTTTGACGAAGCCTGCGCCCAGGCGCACGGTGTCGGCGTTGCTGCCGTCCACCACCACCTGGTAGTAGTTGGTCGACCCGTCAAAGCCGGTGACGGTGCCCGTCACCGTCCAGCCGTTGGTGGTGTTGAAACGGTTGTAGTCGCCCACCGTGGCGTTCACGTCCAGCCCGTTTTCGATCTGCAAGGTGCCGCCCGTGGCATTCAAGTCGAAACGCTCCAGGTTCTCCAAACGCGTGCGGGCGTTTTGCAAGCTCAGTACCAGGGGCTCGGCAAAGCGCAGTGTGTCGTAACCGCTGCCACCGTCCACCCGGCCAATGTTTTGCGCGTCCACACCGGTGCGCACGGCCAAAGACCGCACGTTGTCGGCGTTGAGCACAAACACATCGCTGCCCGCACCGCCCGACAATGCATCGGCACCGCCAGCACCCACCAGGGTGTCGTTGCCCATGCCGCCCACGATCTGGTTGCTGCCACTGGTGCCGGTCAGGGTCTCGTTCCCACTGGTGCCGATGTGGTCGCCACGGCTGGCTTGGAAGACCTGTGAGTTCAGGATGCTGGGACCACCGTAGATGATGTAGTCAATACCTCCGGCCGTCGAGGCCGAAGTCTGGCCCGCGCCACCGGTGGCATTGATGGCAGTGGGCGATGAAACGATCAGGTCGGCAAAGCCGTCGCCGTTGACGTCGCCACCGCCTGAGACCGATGACAAAGCTTTGTCACCCGCCAGCGCACCGTCGATGCGGAAACCTTCGGACACTTGCAGGTCGGTCAGGTTGACGGCGGTAGAACTGGTCTTGCCGTAGATCAACCAACCACCACCGGCTGCTGCACCATTGAGCACCATGCCAGTGGCGCCGATCACGAAATCGTCCAAGCCGTCGCCGTTGAAATCTCCCACCACACTGGCTCTCTGAATCGTGTCACCTGTCACCGTGCCACCATTGATGACAAAGCCGTTGGTCGATGTGCCTGCCGTGAGCGTTGACAAATTGAAGCCCGTGTTGCTGGTTTTGCCAAAAACCACATACGTTCTGTTGGCGTCGGCCAAAACCAGATCAGCCCTGCCATCGCCGTTGATGTCGCCGGCCGAATCGGGATACGTCATCGACGCGACAGTTCCGCCAAAACCCTGAATTTGATAACTAAAGGCCGCAGGCAAGCCGCTAGCCCCCCCCAAAAACACCTGCAGTTGCACATCGTTCGGTGCCTGAGGGTTCAGCCTTCGGATGATCAAATCGTTGTACCCGTCACCGTTGACATCGGCGCCAATCGCATTGTTGTTGTAGCCATTGGTCCAAGTGTTACTGGCAAGGAAGAAATCACTCGTCGCGGTGTTGGTGGTGAGCGATGTGACATCGGGTTCTCCGTAGAAAACACGATAGTCGTTGTAGACGTTACCGCCTGAGAATGAGGTGCCATAGTCGTCAATGCCATCACCATTCAGATCACCCAGATTCATCATGTCCAAACCTGTGCTCGTGACTTTAAGCCCATTGGACGTTGCAATGGCACTCAAGCTGGACACATTGATGTTCGTACCGAGAGTTTTCCCGTAAACGATGTAGGTGTTGTTGGCTGAGGTGGCGCTGTTGAGGCTACCGAAACTGATGTCATCCAGACCATCGCCATTGAAATCGCCATGGGTCAACACAATGGCTGAGCCCGGTGATGTGACGCCGGCAACCTGAAAACCGAGGCTGTTGTTACCGGCAGCAATAGCCGACAGATCGACGTTTTGCCCAGCGGATGCGCCATAAACGACAAACACCGAGGCGTTGGCGCTGAATGTGGCCTGACCAGCACTGACCACCATGTCATCGAAGCCATCGCCGTTCATGTCACCGACCATGACCAAGCCCATTCCGCCACGTACTCCACCGGCATTGAAACTGCCGGTGTTGTCGCCAGGTCGGCCGTTGATTTGGAAGCCAAAGTTATCGCCCGGCACACCGCCGGTGTTGGCCAGCGGCAAATCGAACATGTAAGTGGGCGTGAGGTTGACCGAGCTGGCTTGCAGCGTGGTGCCCGCCACCATGAGCTGGGCACTGACGGTGACTTGGCCAAAGCCTTGTGCACTGATCACGCTGTAGGGCACCGTGACATCGACATATTTGTCGCTGATGTTGCTGGCGCTCAGCGTGACCTGGGTGCTGGTATCGCCGTTCCAGGTGAGCTGCATCACATCGCCCGCACCCACGGGCACCGAACCTGCGCCGTTGGGCAACTGCACCCGCACCACTGTGCCGGTGGCATTTGTGGGAGTGCTGGCTTCGCTGTACCACAGGCGGTTGTCTACCCGTGTGGCAACGGTGCTGAAGGTGGTGCTGTTGCGGTCGTACAGGGCTTCTTGCACACCGGTCAGGTTGCTGGTGTTGCCAGCACCCGTGGTTGCCCAAGCGGTGGCATTGATGGTGGGCGGGGTGGGCAGGATGGTGATTTCAGAGCTGCTCACATCGTTGCGGCTCAAGGTGCCCGCGCCGTTGGGTACGGTAGTGGTCACGTCGACGTTGTAGGCGCCTGCGCGGGTAAATACGCCCGCAGGAACGACCAGACTCCAAGTTCCTCCGCTGTAGGTAAGGCCCGCAGGGCTGCTAGTGCTGCCAATCGTTAGGTTGTAGGTGGCCAAGGTCGAACCGGCGCTGTTTTTGAGCACCACGGACAGCACATCGCCGGTCTCCAGGGCGATGGTGGCGTTCAAGTTGTTGATCTTGTTAGCCGTACCGGTGATGGTGGGCACCAGGGTGGTGATGTTTTGCTGGTTGACCACCGTCGGCACATCGGGCGGGGCGATGTTGACGACCACGCCGTTGTTGGTGTCGGTGCCGGTGTTGGCGGCGGCATCGGTCACGCTGGCCGTGATGGCGTAGGTGTTGCCGTGGTTGAGCAGCTTGGCGTCGGCGTCGCTCAGGGTGTATGACCAAGTACCACCTGTTTGCACGGTGGTGGTGTAGGTCCTGCTGTTGAGCATGAGGGTGACGGTGCTGCCCACATCGGCGTCGGTCGTGCCGCTGACCACAGGTGGCGTGGCCACCGTGGTGCTGAGCGTGTAGTCGTTGCCGTTGATGCCGCGCTCGCCAATGCTGAAGGTGCCGTTGCCAGAAGCGGCCACGGCATCGCCGGCCACGCTGGTGATGGTGATGGTGCTGGCGGTGTCAATGGTCACAGGGACCGTGGCGGGGCCGGTCACGCTGCCCGAGGGGCTGGTGGCGGTGATGCTCAGGTTCTGCAAGCCCTGCGCCAAGGCGGTAGTGGGCGTGATGACCCAAGAACCATCGGCCAACACCACGGTGGTGCCCAAAACGGTGGTGCCATTGGCTGCGAAGAGGCGGATGGTGTCACCCGGCTTGCCAGTGCCATTCAAGGTGGGCGTGGTGTCGTTGGTGCGGGCATCGCCGCTGATGCCGCTGTCGCTGCTGGCGTCGAGTCGGCCCGCCAACAAGGAGGTCACAACACTGATTTCACCGCTGCTGGTGTCGCTGCGGGTGTTGCCCGCCAAGTCGGTCACGGAGGCAGTGACGCTGTAGGTCTGGCCCGCCGTGAAGGTGCCCAAAGCGCCACTGACCGGTGTGGCCGACGAGGTGTCGAGCGTCCAGGCGCCGTTGGTCACGGTCACGTTGTAAGTGGCGCCGTTGACGGTCACTTGCAGGGTGTCGCCGGTGGCCATGGTGGCTGTGCCGGTGATGATCGGACGGCTGTCGCCGGTGACCAGGGGGGTGACAACGGGCGCTGCAGGCGGCGTGGTGTCGATGGTGACGGGCACCAGGGTCACTGGGCTGGTGTTACCAGCCGGGTCGGTGGCGGTGACGCGCACGTCGGCCGTGCCGTTGGCCAGGGTTTGTGTGGGCGTGACGCTCCACACGCCACCCGCGACCACAGCAGTCAAGACTTCGCCCGTGCCGGGCATGACCACGGTGATGGTGTCGCCGTTGGTGCCCGTGCCGCTGATGGTGGGCGTGGTGTCGTTGGTGATGTTGTCGCCGGTGTTGCTGCCGCTGTCGCTGGCTGTGGCCACATCGGCAGGGGGTGCTGTCGGCGGCGTGGTGTCCACCAGCACCGTTTCGGTGTCGGTGCCGGTCACGCCATAGCGGTTGATCACGCTGGCCGTGGCTGTTCGTGTGCCATCGGCCAGTGCCGCCACATCGGTACCAGGCACGGTGACGACAAAACTGTTGGCTTGGCCTGTGATGCCGCCGCCTGCCACCACGGTGGCGGTGTAGTCGGTACCACCGATGTTGACCGTGACTGTGGAGCCCACGGGTGCATCTGTGCTGCCGCTGATGGGCAAGGCCAGATTCTCTTCAGCCAAATTGATCGTGCCGCCGCTGATGGTGTTCAGCGTGATGAGCGGCGCGAAATCGTTGATGTGCAGCTCGGTGGCGCTGACGTCAGTTTTGGTGACTGGCGAGCCCCCTCCCGTGGTGACGCTGACAGCCACTTCGTAGTTACCGTTGACGATGGCATTGGTCACGGCCAAAGACCACAGCTTGGTGCCTGTGTCGTAAGTCAAGCCTGTGGGGCTGCTGGTGCCACCAATGGTGAGGCTGTAGGTCACGTTGTTGACTGCCACCGTGAGCACGTCGCCGGTGGCGAGGCTGATGTAGTTGTTGCCGCCCGCGTCTTTTTGGGCCTTGCCCGTCAGGGTCGGCATGTGGCTGGCGGTGTACAGCTCAACCACAGTGGGCGTGTCTGGCGTGGCGATGTCGACCACCATGCCGTTGTCGCTGTCGCGCCCAGTGTTGCCAGCCGCATCGGTCACGCTGGCGGTGATGGCGTAGGTGCTGCCATGGTTCAGGGCCACGGCATCGGCGTTCGACAGCGTGTAGGTCCAAGCTCCGCTCTGGGCGGTGGTGGTGTAGGTTTGGCCGTTGAGGGTCAATGTCACCACGGCGTTGTCTGCAGCGTCGGTGGTGCCGCTGATGACGGGCAATGTGGTCACGGTTGCCGAGGGCAAGCCGCGTTCGCTGACACCGAAAGTGCCGTTTTGCGAGCCTGTGACGGCGTCACCGGACACGCTGGTCACACTGATGGCCGGCGCAGTGGCATCCAGCACCAAAGCACGGGTCACTTGCGCGGCGGCCGTGCCCACCAAGTTGGTGGCATCGGCGGTCAGGGTGTAACTGCCATCATTCACAGACAGCAGATCGGCGGCAGGGATGTTGAGGCTGTAGGTGCCGTTGGCCTGCACGATGGTCGTGTAGGTCGCCAGCACGGCTGCACCGTTCATCATCTTCACGGTGACGGTCTGGCCAGGCTCCACAAAGGTCACGCTGCCGCCCACGGCCACAGCGCCGGATTTTTCGGCCGCATTGATGATGTCGTCACCCGCCACGTTGCCAATGGTCACGGTGGGGGTGTTGGCCGCCAAGCTGAAACCATCGGTATCGGCGGGGCTTGTGTTGCCCGCCGCATCGGTCAAGGTGGTGCTGGTGGTCCAAGCGCCATCCAGGTAGCTGGTTGAAGGATGCAGCGTGCTGTAGGGGACGGTCTCGCTGATGCTGCCGGCGGTGATGTGTCCCGCGTTCAAGGTGGTCGTCAGGGTGATGGTGGCACCGCCTGGGCCTGCCACAACCGTGGTGACCACGTCGCCCACCGCGGCCCCTGCGGGCAGCGTGATGCTCAGTGCAACACCATCACCATCGACGGCTTCAGCAGCACTGACGCCGCCTGCGGCCTCTGCGATGGCGACTGTGGGTGCGGCTGTCGCCGTGGCATCGATGGTGATGGCCAGGCTGGGGCTGGCGGCACTGGCGTTGCCAGCGGCATCCACTAGGGTGTAAGTGATGGTGTGCGCGCCGGCTGGCAATGGATCCAGGGGCGTGACTTTGCCAGTGGCGTAAGTGGCAAGAACAGCCTGGCCATCGACATACAGCACCACGTTGCCACCGGCGGGGGGGGCAGACACATCAAAAGTAGGCGTGACGTCGTTGGTGAAGTTGTCGGTATTGACGCCGCTGTCGGTGTCGGCGGTCATGTCGGGTGCAGCGAGTGTGGCCGGAGCTGCCGTATCGACAGTGACCGACAGTGCAGCACTGGCGCTGCTGGTGTTGCCAGCGGCGTCCACCAGCTGGTAACTGATGGCGCGCACGCCGTCGGCCAAGGGGCTGTTGGGCGTGATGGTGCCCGTGTTGGGGTCGTAGGTGGCCGCAACCGCCACACCGTCGACCAACAACACCACACTGCCGCCCGTAGGCGGGGCCGTGACGGCGAAATCAGGTCGGTTGTTGCCGGTGACGTCGTCGCTGGTGTTGCCACCGCTGTCGGTGGCCGATGTCAGGTCGGGGGCTGGTGGCGTGGCCGGGGCAGCGGTGTCAATGACAATGGCCAATGGACCGCTGGTTTCACTGACAAAGCTGCCCACTTGCACGGCGTAGGTGATGGTGTGCGGGCCGTCAGGCAAGGCGCTGTTGGGTGTGAGCACGCCGTTGGCATAAGTGGCCGCAACGGCCACACCGTCTACATACAAGATGTGTGTGCCGCCCGCAGGGGGCGCCGTGACGGCGAAGCCGGGCGTGTTGTTGTTGGTGAGGTTGTCGGTATCGCTCGCGCCAGTGTCGGTTGCAGGGGTCAAGTCAGGGTCTGCGGGGGTGGCAGGCAGGCTGGTGTCGATGGACAGTTCGCCCGTGCTGACGTCGCTGGTGCTGTTGCCTGCAGTGTCGGTGGTGGTGGCCGTGACGTTGTAGGTCTGGCCGTTGGCAAACGGGGCCAAAGTGCCGCTGGTGGGCACAGCCGTTTGGGTGTCCACGCGCCACTGGCCCTGCGCGTCGGGCACCACGGTGTAGGTGGCACCGTTGACGGTGACGGTGAGGGTCTCACCAGGCTGCACGCTGGCCGTGCCCCGGATGACAGGCGTGGTGTCTGACGTGAGGGAGGTGTTCACCGTTGGCGCAGCGGGCGCTGAGGTGTCAATGGTCAAGTCCACCGTCGAAGCGGGGCTGGTGTTGCCCGCCGCGTCGGTCGCGGTGACCGACACACTGGCCACGCCACTGGGCAGGGCCTGGGTGGGTGTGACGCTCCAGCTGCCGTCGCTGGCCACGACGGTGGTGAGCACTTCGCCGGTGGGCAAGGTCACCGTGATGGTGTCGCCTGCACTGCCCGTGCCACGGAGGGTCGGGGTGGTGTCGTTGGTCAGGTTGTCGGTGTTGCTGGCGCCATTGTCGCTTTCTGCGGCCACGTCGGCCACAGGCGCTGTGGGCGCGGTGGTGTCAATGGTCACCGGCACCAGGGTGGCGGGGCTCACGTTGCCCGCCGGGTCGGTGGCGGTCACGCTGACTTGGGCGGTGCCGTTGGCCAGGGCCTGCGTGGGTGTGACGTACCAGCTGCCGTCTGCAGCCACCACGGCGGTCAAGACTTCGCCTGTGCCGGGCATGGTGACGGTGATGGTGTCACCAGGCGTGGCTCCACCACCACCGATGGTGGGTGTGTCATCGCGGGTGATGTTGTCGATGTCACTGCGGCCGCTGTCGCTGGTGGCCAGAATGTCGGCTGCAGGGGCTGCGGGGGCCTGGGTGTCAATGACAAGCGCCACGTTGGCCGGGGCGCTGGTGTTGCCCGCCGGGTCGGTGGCGGTGACGCTGACGTTGGCGCTGCCCTCGGGCAGGGCTTGCGTGGGTGTGACGCTCCAGGTGCCGTCGCCCGCCACCACGGTGTTGAGCACTTCGCCGGTGGGCAGGGTCACGGTGATGGCATGGCCTGCCGTGCCGGTGCCGCTGAGGGTGGGCGTGTTGTCGCGGGTCAGGTTGTCGGTGCTGCTGGTGCCGGTGTCGCTGAGGGTGGCCACATCGGCCACAGGCGCTGCGGGGGCGGTGGTGTCGATGACGAGCGCCACAGTGGTCGCGGGGCTGGTGTTGCCCATGGGGTCGGTGGCGGTGACCAGCACGTTGGCAGCGCCATCGGGCAAGGCTTGGGTGGGCGTGACGCTCCAGTTGCCATTGGCGGGCACCACCACTTCGAGCACTTCGCCGGTGGGCAAGGTGACGGTGATGGTGTCGCCGGGTGTGGCGCCTGTGCCGCTGATGACAGGCGTGTTGTCGCTGGTGTTGTTGTCGGTGCTGCTGCTGCCGGTGTCGCTGGCGGCGGCCACGTCAGCCGCTGGCGCTGCGGGGACCACCGTGTCCAGGGTGAAACTGCCGGGCGTGGCTGTGCCGTTGTTGAGCTTGGTGCTGGTGGTCCAAGCGCCGTTGTTGGCGTTGGTCAGCTCGCTGCTCGGAATCAGTTGACTGATGGTGCCCGCGACGATGTCGGTGGCGCTCAGCGTGGTGGTGAGCGTGAGTGTGCCGCCACCGGGCTTGGTGACGATGGTGGTGACCACGTCGCCGGCCACAGCACCAGAGGGCAGCGAAGACACCACAGGCGTGCCACCCGCGCTGGTGGCTTCTGCGGCGTTCACGCCATTCGATGCCTCGGGCAAGCTGACGGCGATGCGACCGACGTCGATGCTGAGCTCGCCGGTGCTGACGTCGGTGCCCACGTTGCCTGCGGCGTCGGTGATGACGGCGGTGACGTTGTAGGTGTTGGCCGTGGCCAAGGTCAATGTGCCGCTGGTAGGCGTGGCGGTGGCCAGGTTGAGTGTCCAGACCCCTTGATCGTTGGGCGTGACGGCATAAGTGGCACCGCCCACAGTCACGGTGAGGCTTTCGCCGGGGGCCAAGTTGGCACCGCCGGTGAGCACGGGCGTGAGTGTGTTGCCCAAAGTGGGCACTACCGTGGGCACGTTGGCCATGGTGTCGATGGTGACAGGCAAGTCGGCCGGGGCGCTGGTGTTGCCCGCCGGGTCAGTGGCCGTGACTTTCAAGGCATTGATGCCTTCTGGCAATGCGGCCGTGGGTGTGGCGCTCCAGGTGCCATCGGCTTGCACAGTGGCCGTGGCAATGACGTTGCCCGCCGCGTCTTTGACGGTGATGGTGTCGCCAGGCTCCCCTGCCCCACTCAGGGTGGGGGTGGTGTCGCTGGTGGTGCTGTCACCCGCCAAACCCGAGTCGCTGGCGCTGTTCAAAATGCCAGAGGGCGCAGCAGGCGCAGTGGTGTCGAGGGTGAAGCCGCCCGCACTGGTTGGGCCGGTGTTGCCAGCGGTGTCGGTGATGGTGGTCGAGGTGGTCCAAGCACCGTCGGCCGTGAGCGCCGAGGTGGGGATGAGCTGACTGATGCTGCCGGCCGTGATTTGGGCGGCAGTGAGTGTGGTGCTGAGGACCAGCACTGAGCCATCGGGTGCAGTGACCACGCTTTTGACCACGTCGCCGACTTGCGAGCCAGCGGGCAGTGTGATGTTGAGGGCTGTGCCGCCTGCGCTGAGCGCTTCGGCAGCGTTGACCAGGGTGCCTTCAGGAATGGCCACGGTGGCGGCACCGGGTGCCGTGGTGTCGACCATGAAGCTTTGGGTGCCGTTGCCGGTCAGACCATAGGCGTTGACCACGCTGGCGCTGACGGTTTGGGTGCCATCGGCGATGGCGGCCACAGCCGAGCCGGGCACAGTCACGCTGAAAATGCCACCGGCTTGCACCACGGCGGTGTAAGTTTGACCGTCCAGAGTGAGAGTGACCGTGGCGCCCACAGGCGCATCGGTGGTGCCGGTGATGGGCAGGGGCTGGGTGCTTTCGGCGTCATTCAGCGTGCCGCCGCTGATGGGGTTGAGGGTGATGACGGGGGGCACATCGTTGATGTGCAGCTCGGTGTTGGAGATGTCGGTCTTGGTGATGCCACCGGCGGTGACACTGACGGCGACTTCGTAGTGGCCGTTGGGGATGCTGGCGGGCAGCAAGCTCCAGGTGCCGTTGGTGTAAGTCAAACCTGCGGGGCTGCTGGTGCCGCCCACCGTCAGGGTGTAGGTGGCGCTGTTCACCGTCACGGTGAGCACGTCACCGTTGGCCAAGTTGATGTAGGTGTTGCCCCCTGCGTCTTTCATGGCGCGGCCGGTGATGGTGGGCGTGTGCAAGGCGGTGTATTGCTCGACCACGGTCGGGATGTCGGGAGCCGCAGTGTTGACGACCAGGCCGTTGTCGGTGTCAGTGCCGGTGTTGCCCGCCACGTCGCTGACTGTTGCGGTGATGGCGTAGGTGCTGCCGTGGTTCAAGCCGAGCGCATCAGCGTTGCTGAGCGTGTAGGTCCAGACGCCTCCGTTTTGAACGGTGGTGGTGTAGGTTTGGCCGTCCAGCGTGAGGGTGACGGTTTGGCCGACCTCAGCAGTGGTGGTGCCGCTGATGACCGGTCGTGTGGTGACGGCACTGGAAGTCAACGCACCGCGCTCAGCGGCGTTGAACTCGCCGGTGAGGTGGATGGGGTCGATGGCGTCGCCTGCAATGCTGGTGATGGTGATGACTGGCGCGGTGGTGTCAACGGTCAGCGCACGGCTGGCCTGCGTGGCAGGCGTGCCCGCGGCATTCGACACATCGGCCTTGAGGGCATAAGAACCGTTTGCAGGCAAGTCGGCCGCAGGAATGTTCAGGCTGTAACTGCCGTTGGCTTGCACCACGGCGGTGTAAGTACCCAACACGGTGGCACCGTCCACAAGTTGAACGGTCACGGTTTGGCCTGGCTCGGCCGTGGTGGTGCCTGCAACGGGCAAGGCGCCGCTGGCTTCTGCGGCGTTGACCATGTTGTCGCCCGCGACGGTGGCGATGCTGATGGTGGGCGGCGTGGCCGAGAGCGTGAACCCATCGGCCATAGCGGGGCTGATGTTGCCTGCGGGGTCGGTGAGCGTGGAGCGGGTGGTCCAGTCGCCATCCAGGTAGGCGGTGTTGGCACCTGCAGGTTGCAGTGTCAGAAGCGGCACAGTTTGCGTGACGGTGAATGGCCCGCTGCCGATGGCGGTGCCGCCATTGGCCGTGGACACATCGGCCGCCAACACGGTGTATGTGAGGGTGCTGGTCGTGCCGTTGGGTGCTGTGACCACGGTGGTGACCACATCGCCCACGCGGGCGTCTGCCGGCAGTGTCACTGAGAGTTGCACGCCGTTGGCGGCTTCTGCGGCGCTGACACCACCCGCTGCTTCAGGGATGGCGACGCCAGGTGCTGCGGGTGCAGCGGTGTCGATGACGAGCGCCACCGTGGTCGGTGCGCTGGTGTTGCCTGCGGGGTCGGTGGCGGTGACCAGCACGTTGGCTGCGCCGTCTGGCAAGGATTGGGTGGGCGTGACGCTCCAATTGCCACCGGCAGGAACCACGACTTTGAGCACTTCACCGGTGGGCAAGGTAACGGTGATGGTGTCGCCAGGTGTGGCCCCCGTACCACTGATGGTGGGGGTGTTGTCTGAGGTGTTGTTGTCGCTGTTGCTGCTGCCCGTGTCGCTGAGGGTGGCCACATCGGCCGCTGGTGCGGCCGGTGCCACGGTGTCGAGCGTGAAACCGCCAGGCGTGGCTGTGCCGGGCACACCGTTGTGGTCAAGGGTGGTGCTGGTGGTCCAAGCGCCGTTGTTGGCGTTGGACAGCTCACTGCTCGGGATCAGCTGGCTTATGCGGCCCGCCAGGATGTCGGCACCGCTGAGCGTGGTGGTCAAGGTGAGCGTGCCGCCACCGGGCTTGGTGACGGTGGTGGTGACCACGTCACCGGCCACGGCCCCCACTGGCAACTGAGAGACGACGGGCGTGCCGCCTGCGCTGGCGGCTTCGGCTGCGTTCACACCCAAGGGCGCTTCAGGCAAGCTGACCGCGATGCGACCGGTGTCGATGACGAGTTCATTCGTGCTGATGTCGGTGCCCACATTGCCTGCGGCATCGGTGATGACGGCGGTCACGCTGTGGGTACCGTTGGCCAAGGTCAGTGGGCCGGTGCCGGTGACCGGCGTGGCGGTGGCCAGGTTCAAAATCCAGGTGCCTTGGGCATCGGGCACCACCGCGTAAGTGGCGCCGCCCACGGTGACGGTCAGGCTCTCACCAGGGGCCAGGTTGGCACCGCCGGTGATCACCGGCGTGAGGGTGTTGCCCAGTGTGGGCACCACCGTAGGAACGTTGGCGGTGTTGTCGATGGTGACAGGCACGTCGGCCGGGGCACTGGTGTTGCCTGCCAGGTCGGTGGCGGTGACCTTGAAGGTGTTGAGGCCCTCGGGTTGCGCCGTGGCGGGCGTGATGCTCCAGGTGCCGTCGCTGGCGACCGTCGTCGTTCCCAAGACCGTGAAGCCATTGGGTGCGTACAGCTTGATGGTGTGGCCGGGCGTGCCGCTGCCCGTGATGGTGGGCGTGGTGTCGGTGGTGATGTTGTCGGTGTTGCTGGCACCAGAGTCGCTGCTGGCGGCCAGATCGGCTGCAGGTGGCGCAGGGGGTGTGGTGTCGATGGTCACGGGCACGGTGGCCGGTGCGCTGACATTGCCCGCTGGGTCGGTGGCGGTGACGCTCACATTCGTGGTGCCTTCTGGCAACGCTTGGGTGGGTGTGACGCTCCAGCTGCCGTTGCCAGCCACCACCGCTGTGAGCACCTCGCCGGTGGGCAATGTGACGGTGATGGTGTCGCCTGCAGTGCCTGTGCCGCTGATCTCGGGTGTGTTGTCGCGGGTGATGTTGTCGGTGCTGCTAGTGCCGGTGTCACTGGCAGCGGCCACATCGGCCACAGGGGCTGCAGGCGCGGTGGCGTCGATGACCAACGCAACGGTGGTGGTCGCGCTGGTGTTGCCAACCGGGTCGGTGGCGGTGACGGTCACGTTGCCAGGACCTTCAGCCAAGGCTTGGGTGGGTGTGACGCTCCAGGTGCCGTTGGCGGCCACCACGGTGGTGAGCACTTCGCCCGTGCCCGGCATGGTGACGGTGATGGTGTCGCCTGGCGTGGCACCGCCACCGCTGATGGTGGGCGTGGTGTCGGTCGTCAGGTTGTCGGTGCTGCTGGTGCCGGTGTCGCTGAGGGCGGCCACATCGGCAGCCGGGGCAGTGGGGACTACGGTATCCAGCGTGAAACTGCCGGGCGCAGCTGGGCCTGCAGTGCCTCCATTGGGGGTGATGGTGGTGATGGTGTTCCAGACACCGTTGACTGTCAGATCAGCAGTCAGAATGATTTGTTCAATACTGCCTGCATCGATGTCTGCCTGGCTCAAGACCGTGGTCAATGTAAGCGTGGTGCCATCGGGCTTGGTAACCACGCTGGAGACCGTGTCACCGTCCTGCGCATTTTGAGGCAACCGGATAAGCAAAGGCGTGCCGGTGTTGTTAGCGGCTTCAGTGCCGTTCACGCCTTTGGGCGCTTCGGGCAGAGTGACGCTGGGCGCACTGGTGTTGATGGTCAACTCACCTGCCGAGCTATCGATGCTGGTGTTACCTCCAGAGTCGGTGATGCGGGCTTGTACGCTGTAGTTGCTGCCATCTTCGAAGGTTCCGAGCGTGCCGCTGATGGGTGTGGCCGATGCCAGATCCAGAGACCAGAGGCCTTGCGCGTTGGGGGTCACGGCGTAGGTGGCACCGTGAACGGTGACCGTGAAAGTTTCGCCTGACGCCACCACCGCTGTCCCGCTGAGTGTGGGCGTGAGTGTGTTGCTGGTCAGCGCCGCGACCGTGGGCACCACAGGCGGTGTGGTGTCGATGGTGATGGGCACGAAGGTGGCCGGGCTGCTGCCGATTGTATTGGTCGCGATCACGCTGGCGCTCGCCGTGCCATCCGCCAGTGGCCGGGTAGGCGTGACGCTCCATGTACCGTCGTCAGCGACGGTGGTGGTCAGCACTTCACCGGTACCAGGCATTGTGACCGTGATGGTGTCGCCAGCTATTCCAGTGCCACTGATGGCGGGTGTGGTGTCGCGGGTGATGTTGTCGGTGTTGCTGGTGCCCGTGTCGCTCGCTGCGGCCATGTCTGCAAATATGGCCGCAGGTGCCCTGTTGACCACGCTTGCACTCAGAGCATCCGCACCCGATACTTGAAGAGTGTAGAAACTGGTGACTTGCTGTGTGATTGAGGTCAATGTGAAAGCCCCCGAAGCATCGACATCGGTCTGCTGCGTGGTGCCATCGGGTAAGGTGATGGTCAGCCTAGACCCGGGCAAGGCGGTGCCGCTGACCACCAGTTGACCTTGCGGATTGAGTCGTTGTTCGGTGACCACAATTTCACCCAACAGCTGGCGATTGAGCACCGTGTTGTTGTCAAGATCGTTCGCACCGGAATTGAATGTGGTGCCTACAGTCTTCAGACTGTCCAATGCTTTGACTCGGCCTTGGTCTACCAAGGTTGCACCCGTCGTGTTCAAAGCATTGCCGTTCAGGTTGGCGGCCAGCAAGTCCAGCGTGACAGTCATATTGCCCGCGTTCAAACTGTCAAGACCCGAGAGTTTGGTGAGCGCCAAACCATATTTCTCGGCATCGCTCAGACCATTTCGAGCGTTGAAGGCGGCGCTGTTGGTGGTGATGACGTCGCCCGTGAGTGCAATGCCCGCTAGGCCAAAGGCTGTGGTCACATTGGCATTGGCTTGCAAGGCCACACTGGCGGCAACGGCCACATCACCGACCACGCCCGCTTGACGCACAGCTAACTCAGTCAGAGGGGTGATGTTGATGATGAGGTGGGCGTCCGGGCCCGTGACGGTGAAGAGGGTCTGGCCTTCCTGCGCCACACCCAGTGCGCGCAAGGTAGTGTCGAGACTTTTGTTTGAGGCAGTGACTTCGTCAAGGTAGTTGCTGGCTGCGGCATTGCTGTCCATGACTTTGAGCAGCACGGTGCCACGGTAGTCGCCCTTCAGGGGCACGGTGATGGTGTAGCGGCCATCCGCACCGATGGTGCTGCTGCCCATCAACAGGCCAGTGGTGTCGTAGGCGTAGAGTGTGACACCGCTGTGGACAGGACCGGCAGCAACACTGCCGGTGATGATGAGGTCTCCGATTTCTGTCGCTGGAACGGGATTGGTTGTGTCCATTGCACCAGCAGCAGAACTATTTTTTGCAGCGTCACCATTTGCCGTAACGTTGACATAGGTCTGCCGATCAATGGGGCTTGACCAGCGGGTGAGCAGGTCCTGGATTTCCTGGCGTGCGGCTTCATCGCCACTGTAGCGGTGGCCGTTGGCGTGGTCAGCTTCGCGCAACTGCGCATTCGCCCAGAGTTGCTGCAACTGGTCTGGGGAGAGGGTCGTATTGACCACGTCGTCATCGAGCCTCCAAACGAGGTCTTCGCTGGGAGAAATTTTTTGCTGTGGCTCACGACCTGTGACGACCCATGGGTTACCCGGCACGCCAGTGTCAAGCAGGTATTGCGAGGCCTGAGCCGCATCGATACCGGCGGCATAGAAGCCAGACAGGGTCAAGACTTTTTGGCCTTGGACTTCCACCACCAAATCACTGCCCCGACGCCACAGCACCATCTTTTCAGGTTGTGCACCCACCTCGTCTTTGATGCGGTAGATGGTTCTTGGCTTAGCCACCACAGCACTCTGTGGCATGGCCGTTTCGGTGATGCTGGAGCCTTGGATCTGGATGAATTTGTAATGGGCCATTTTGATTCGTCTAATACTGTGCGGGTGGCACTGGGCCACCCCGAAATTCGATGCCGGGAAAAGGTCTGACCTGCTGGGTCAGATTACTGGGCGCTGTAGCTGCGCGCCAATTGGCCCAGGGCGGCTGTGATACGGTATTCAGCGGCTTTGACGTCATGCTGCGCCAAGGCTTCGGCTTGCTGGTAGCTGGCGTATTCGCTCTGAATGTTGAGCAAGTCCAGCAAGGTGCGGCGGGCCAGACGGAACTGCTCTTTGTAGCCAGACACGAGTTTTGCGCCGCTGGTGCGCTGCTGGGCTGCCAAGCTCAAGCGGGCTTTAGCAGAAGCCAGATCGGCATACGCCAGTCGCACGCGCTCTTTGGCCACAAGTTCAGTCTCAGCCAAAGTGTCTTGCGCCGCGGTGGCTTGCGCAACGGCTGATCGCACACCCGCATCGACTTGCCCACCTTGGTAAATCGGCAGGCTGAAGGTGGCTGTGGCAACAGTTTTGGCACCGGCAATGGCGCCTAAATGCTGACGCCCCAGGCTCAGGTCAAGCGTAGGGTTGTGCAGCGCTTTGGCCGATTGAACCCGGGCCTGCGCTTCTTCGTATTGGGCTTGGGCCTGAGCCAGCGCTGGGCTGGTCATGGCCGCCAGGGCTTGCTGCGCATCAGCAGGCACAACTTTGGGCAACTCGGGGTAGCGGCCAAAGGCTGCGGTCTGACGGGCATCGGGCGTGAAGCGGGCCAATTTTTCTTGCGCTTGCAGGAGTTCAGCTTGGCGCTGAGTCATATTGGTTTGGGCTGCGTCCAGACGCACCTGAGCTTGGGCCAAGTCCAGCGATCGGCCTGCGTCGACCGCCACAATTTTTTGAATGTCACCCAAAATGGCGCTGTGTTCCACCACGTTTTGTTGCGCCAGCTGAACCATGTGCTGGCCACGCACGACGGCCAGCCAAGCTTCGGCGGCTTGTAAAGCGATGTCGTCACGGGTCACTTGCAATTTGGCGTCAGCCACTTTGACCGCGCTTTCGGTGCGCTGAATGTCGGCGCGGGCTCGGCCATTGAGGGGCACGCTCCAAGTCAACCAGGGTGTTACCAAGGCCTTTTGGTCAGCATCACTGTCCTTGATTTTGTTGGCCGACGCATTGAGGGACAAACTGGGCATGTATGCACCGTTGGCGCGGTTGATCTCGGCCTTGGCGCTTTCAACACCGTGGGTACCGGCTTTGATGCCAGGGTATTCAATCAGTACTTGGCGGATCACGCTGTCCAGCGATTGAGCATGTGCTGCGGAAAAAAGCAAAGGCAAAGTGAGTGCGCTACGCACAGTGTGACGCTGGAAGCTTTGCAGTGTGGCTCGGAGTTGAAAGTGAAATGCGGTGTTCATGATGGTGATTCCCTAAGGTTGCCCCCACCGCGATCAGACCCATAGGCTCAGCCGAAACGGTGGTAGTTGAAAACTTTTAACGGATATGTCAAAGGTATCAAAAACCACTTTTTCAGACTATTAGCTCTTGGGCTAGTCATTTATGCTTTTATTCACAATTTCTAACTGTGGCTGCTGAATTCCAAAATATCAGCCCCAGGGCTAATAGCAGAACAGGGTGTACGCCCTTAGGATGACGTTTTTTGAGCGCAATTCATAAGCCATGCCGCCATGCAACATGTTTATGTGATCGACGATAACGATTTAGTAGCAGCAGCCTTAGGCGATACTCTCAAGCGTTTGGGTTATTCAGCCGAGGTTTTTCGCGATCCCCTGGTGTTTTTGCAAGAGTCCATGCCCATATCTCCTGCCGTGATCTTGCTGGACATGCGGATGCCCACCATGTCGGGCGTTGAATTGCAAAAACGACTGCTGGAGCTTGGACGCACAACGCCCATCGTGTTCATCAGTGGCGAATGTCAATCGAGCGAAATCGTTCTCGGCATGAAGCAAGGTGCTGTTGATTTCCTGTTCAAGCCCTTCAATCTGGATGAACTGCTGACGGCGATTCAACAAGCATTGGCCAAGGATCTCTCCAATTCATTGGCCACATCCCGGCAGCTGTCTCTTCGTCAACGATACAACAGCCTGACCGCTCGCGAAAAAGAAGTTTGCGCTCTGTTGGTGGAAGGTTTATTGAGCAAACAGATTGCTGCACAACTTGAAATCAGCAACGCGACCATCAAGGTGCACAAGCAGCGCATTCTGGAGAAAATGCAAGTCTCCTCTTTGCAGCAGTTGGCCTTGAGCGTCCAGCAACTGGGCTTGCGCTGAACAGACTCATCTCACTTTGCCGCCGTGTTTTTGTAGATATGTATTGTGGTAGCTTGCCCTGTAAGCGCTGCCTTAGCCCCTCCAAGCCCCATCACCAGCAGGACAGACTCCTAAGCAAGCGCGGTTGGTAGGATGATTCAAAGATAGGCTTCGCAAGCCGTTTTTCGGTTACACCCATGAAAAAAGGCTTCTAACTATCACTAGTCAGAAGCCTTTTTCAGATCAAATGGTCGGCGTGGCGGGATTCGAACTCGCGACCCCTTGCACCCCATGCAAGTGCGCTACCAGGCTGCGCTACACGCCGACAAGCTTCAAATTATAACCGGATAAATCAGGCCCCAATGGTCAGCAAGGCTCTAATTTCTAGCAGTTCCTTGTGCAGCGGTGAGGAAGCGAACTCGGGAACGGAAAATTCGGGGCCCATCGAGATCAATTGATCTACCGAAGGATGAAGCAACGCATCTGAGCGGCCGGGTGTGTCGGCAGCCTCAAAGCCACCGGAGGCATCGCGCCGCAGCTGACGGTCTGTCTGGACCAACTCCTGCAACCGGTTGCGTGCACCGCTGATGGTGAAGCCTTGGTCATAAAGCAAGTCACGGATGCGCCGGATCATCAACACTTCATGGTGCTGGTAATAACGGCGGTTGCCCCTGCGTTTGACTGGCCGCAACTGCGTGAACTCCTGCTCCCAATAGCGCAAAACGTGCGGCTTGACACCGCACAATTCGCCCACTTCACCGATGGTGAAATAGCGTTTGGCTGGAATGGAGGGAAGCGGA
>JACCDI010736545.1_pt1 | contig 28913 bp, 26 predicted proteins | sample 7442791 | NCBI WGS metagenome assembly JACCDI01 (sample SAMN15323434, study PRJNA562643) | freshwater metagenome | isolation source: river surface water | place: USA:Blue River Watershed | collected 2017-08-15
GGTACTTCACGCTGGTCTCCAGCGCGGCCTTGGCCACGCCCATCACGTTGTAGTGCGGCACAACCTTTTCCGCGCCGTAATAGCTGAGCGTCAGGATCGAGCCGCCTTCCGGCATCATCGCCGCGGCGCGCTGGGTTACGGCGACAAGGCTGTAGGCCGAGATGTTCATGGTCATCAGGAAGTTGTCGAGGCTGGTATCGACGTACTTTCCACGCAATTCGTTCTTGTCGGAAAAGCCGATCGCGTGGACCACGAAATCGATCGTCGGCCAGCGCGCGGCCAGCTGTTCGAACGCCACATCCAGCGCCTCCATGCTGGATACGTCGCAGTCGATCAGGAAGTCGCTACCCAATGAGGCGGCGAGCGGACGAACGCGCTTTTCCAGCGCCTCGCCCTGATAGGAAAAGGCCAGTTCGGCCCCGGCTTCGTGCAGCTTCTGTGCGATCCCCCAGGCCAGCGACTTGTCATTGGCGAGCCCCATGATCAGCCCGCGCTTACCCTGCATCAATCCCGTCATGCGTTACGATCCACCATCCTTGTGCCGCCCGCTTTCCGCTACGGCCTCGCTGATCATTTCGCCTTCTTCGGGCGTTACGGCAAGGGCAGCGTTGAGTTCGGCTCCGACGACCATCCCTAGGCCAACCAACCAGAAAAAGAAAAGCGCGATCATTACGCCGGCCAGGCTGCCGTATGTCAGGTCATAAGTGAAAAACCGCGCCAGCACCCAGGGCAGCGCGATAGTCACCGCCGCCCACCACGCAGTCACCAGCAGGGCGCCGGGCCATTTCGGATAGCGGCGCGAACGATAGCTGGTGGGTGTCAGCGTGTAGAACAGCGCATGAAGCGAAAGGAACAGCACCACCGCCGGGATCAGGCGCGAGGTGGCCAGCGTGCTGGTCCAGTCCGCCAGCCGCGGGAACCACGCATCGATCACCTGCTCGGCCGCGCCAATGGCGACCTGGGCGAAGAGCGAGAGCAGGAGCCCGACAACGGCCGCGAAAATCACACCGGTAGAGATCAGCCGGTGCCGCCAGAACGCCGCAGTAGGCCCTGTGCCATAGGCGCGGCGCAGGATATCGCGAATTGTTTCGATCAGGCTGCCCACGGTCCACAGGCCGACGATCCCGCCCGCCCAAAGCAGCCAGCCCGACCGGGCCTGGACCACATCCTGCGCCACGGGTTCGAGTACCTGGCGCACCATCGGCGGGACCGCCAGCAGGAACGAGCTGACCGAAGCCGCACGCTGGGCTTCCTCGCCGACCAGGGCAAAAACTGCGGCCACGGTGATGAAGAAGGGGAAGATTGCCAGGATCGCCATGTAGGCAAGATTCCCGGCGTGGATGAAGCCATCATTCCAGGCGCCCAGCCAGACCCGCTGGATCACCCGCCTGAAGCGCGCGATCCGCAGCAGGGTCCCTTCGCCGACCTGCTCTTCCAGCCCGGCACGCCACCGCAACGCCCGCTGGCGACGGCCTTCAGGGCTGAGGTCGGGCGCATGATGCGCCTCGGCCCGCGCCTGTTCGAGGGGGATCTCTTCCACGAGGTGCTTAAACGCCCAGGCGACCGCGCAGGTTGCGTTGGTCGGCCCAGCCTTCCAGACGCCGCGCCAGATCGGCATCACCCTCAGGTAGCTGGATTTCCAGCGTCACCAGCTGGTCGCCGCGGCTGCCGTCCTTGCGGCTGAAGCCCTTGCCGGGGATGCGCAGCGTCTTGCCGGAACTTGAGCCAGGCGCGACGGTCAGCATCACCGCACCTTCTGCGGTCGGTACCTTGACCTTGGCCCCGTTGAGCGCCTCATCAAGGCTGATCGGCAGATCAAGTCGCAAGTTGTCGCCATCGCGACGGAAGAACGGATGCGGCTGGATGCGGATCGTGACGATTGCATCACCCGCGCCGCCGGGGCCCGTCTCGCCTTTGCCCGCAAGCCGCATCTGGGTGCCATCTTCAACCCCGGCCGGAAGCTTGAGGTCAATCGTCTTGCCATCGGCCAGCGTGATCCGCTGGGTGGCCTGCGCCGCGGCATCGGGCAGCGAGACGCCGAGCTGGTAGGAAACATTCGCGCCCTTGGGGGCCGGGCGCGCCCGCCCGCCGCCTGCTCCGCCAAAACCGCCGCGGCCGCCGAACAGGCCTTCGAAGATATCGCCTATGTCGATGCCGGCGTCTCCGCCACCAAAGCCTTCGAAACCATCGGCACGGAACCCGCGCTGGCCGCCTGCTCCGCCAAAACCACCGCCAGGTCCGCCGAAACCATAGCCGGTGGGATTGCCATCGATGTCGATTTCGCCGCGGTCAAACCGGGCGCGCTTGTCCTTGTCGGACAACAGGTCATAGGCGCGGGTCACTTCGGAAAAGCGCTCCGCCGCCCTGGGGTTGTCCTTGTTGCGGTCGGGGTGCAGCTCCTTGGCCAGCTTGCGATAGGCAGACTTGATGTCCTTCTCGCCCGCGCCGCGCGCCACCCCCAGGATCGAATACGGATCGGCCATTTGTCTTAGCTAGGTGCGCCAAGGCAATACGGCAAGGCGTTCCGGTGCGCAGTGCTTTCACGGAGCCACACTTGCCGCTATGCCGCGCGGCATGGATGAACAGCAATCCGCCGATGCGATCCCGGTCGCCCCGCCGCTCAAGCTATTTGCAGAGTGGTTCGCCCTGGCCAAGGAGTGTGAGCCCAACGACCCGGATGCCGTCGCGCTTGCCACGGCCACGCCGGATGCAGCCCCGTCAGTGCGGATGGTACTGTTGAAGGATTTCGGACCCGAAGGCTTCGTGTTCTACACCAATGCGCAAAGTCGCAAGGGTGGAGAGCTGCTGGCCAATCCGCAGGCGGCGATGCTGTTTCACTGGAAAAGCCTGCGCCGCCAGATCCGGATCGAAGGGCGGATCGAGGAAGTCGATTCTGCCACGGCCGATGCCTATTTTGCCAGCCGCAGCCGGGATTCGCAGTTGGGCGCGCTGGCTTCGGACCAGTCGCGGCCGCTTGGTTCGCGCAGCGAATTCCTGGGCCGGATCGCCAAAGTTACGGCCCAGCATCTGATCGGCCGCGTGCCGCGCCCGCCGCACTGGACCGGGTTCCGACTGGTACCCCAGGCATTCGAATTCTGGATGGATCGCCCCTTCCGCCTGCATGAACGCCGCCGGTTTGAACGGGACGCAGACGGCAACTGGACCTCGGGCCTGCTCTATCCCTAAAGCCCGCGGCCCTCGCCGGCCAGGAATGCGGCATAGGCACTTGCAATCCCGTCACGCAGGCCAGTCTTGGGCTGCCAGCCCATGGCGGCCAGCCGCGAATTGTCCATCAGCTTGCGCGGGGTGCCATCGGGCTTGGCCGGATCGGTTACGATCTCACCGTCATAACCGATCACTTCCATGACCAGCCGGGTCAGCTCGATGATCGAAATATCGTCGCCAACCCCGATGTTGATGTGCCCGGCATCGGAATAGTGCTGCATCAGGAAGACGCAGGCATCGGCGCAGTCATCCACATACATGAACTCCCGGCGCGGGGTGCCGCTGCCCCAGACCATGACCGGGCTTCGGCTTTGCTTGGCTTCGTGAACCTTTCGCATCAGCGCCGGCATGACGTGGCTGGAGGCAAGGTCAAAATTATCGCCAGGGCCATAGAGGTTGGTCGGCATCGCGCTGATGAAATCGCAGCCATATTGCCGACGATAAGCCTCGGCCTGCTTGATCCCGGCAATCTTCGCGATTGCGTACCATTCATTGGTCGGCTCAAGCGGCCCGGTCAGCAGCGCATCTTCGCGGATGGGTTGAGGCGCATGTTTGGGATAGATGCAGGAGGATCCCAGGAACAGCAGTTTGGAAACCCCGGTCTCATGCGCTGACGTGGTGATCGCGGTCGAGATCAGCAGGTTGTCGACCAGGAACTGCACTGGATAGCTGTCATTCGCCAGAATACCACCGACCTTAGCCGCAGCAATGAATACCGCATCCGGGCGGTTGCTCGCCATCCAACGGTGCACAGCGGCGCGTTCGGTCAGGTCAAGCTCTGACCTGGGTACTGTAAGCACCGTGCAGTCTTCATCCGCCAAGCGGCGCACCAGCGCCGCCCCGACCATCCCGCGATGGCCAGCGACCCAGATCCGTTTGCCCGACAGTTCGAAAAGCGTTTGACCCGACTTTTGACCCGACACCCTGCTTCAGCGCCCCCCTGAATAGAGCCTAACTATCCGCCCAATAGCAGTTTTTACGGGTTCATGACTTCCGTCAAGAGTGTGGCCAAGGCGAACCACAGTTACGCCTTGCGACGGCGCGATCAGCACAAATTGACCGAGGTGGCCGTTCATCGAGAACGCGCTGCGCGGGGCACCGGGGAACGGGGCGCGATTGGTACCTGGCTGTGGCCGGTTGAGCCAGATCTGCCCGCCATAACCGCGGTTCTGCGGGTTGGCTGTGGTCATGAACTCGATCCAGCCTGCCGGAACCAGCTGGGCGCCGTTAATGCTGCCATTGTTGCGCAGGAATTCGCCGAAGCGGGCCCAGTCCCGGGCCGTGGCATGCATCAGGCTGCCGCCGATCAGCGTGCCTGCGGCATCATATTCGGGGACCATGCTCTTCATGCCGAGCGGTTCGAACAGGCGGCTGCGCAGGTAATCGTTCAGAACCCGGCGGCGCACCGCAGGATCGGTGCTGTCCGTCAACGTGCGGGCGGCGATGTCTGCCAGGATCACTGTGGTTGCGCTTGAATACTCCCACTTTCGGCCCGGCTCGGCCTCAAGGGGTTGTGCTTCGGCGTAGGCGGCCATGCCATCGCGCCCGTCGAGGAACAGCATTCGAACCTCGTCGGATTCGTAGACGGGATCACCCGCTTCGGTGTGGCGCAGGCCCGAACGCATTTGCAGCAAGTGGCGCAGCGTAATTTCGCCGCGTGGATCGCCTGCGCGCTGCCACGCCGGAACCGGGGCGCTTTCATCCAGCCGGAGACGCCCATCGGCAACCAGCAGGCCGATCAGCACGCCGGTCACCGATTTTGCCATCGACCAGCTGATGAAGCGGGTATTTTCATGGTAGCCGGGTGCATAGCGTTCGGCCACGATCTGGCCATCGTGGACCACCACCACGGCGCGGGTCTCACCTGCCTCGGGCAGGGTGAACAGGCGATCCACCGCCCGGGCCAGCGCCTCGCGCGGAACGCCGGGGCGTTTGACCACCGCATTGATCGCCGTTTGGCTTAGGGGTGGTTGCGATTCATCGTCACCTTGCCCCCCGCCGCATGCAATCAGGCTTGGCATGGCCAACAGGGGCAGGATAAGTGACAGTCGACGCGTCCACATGGCGCGCATCCCTCGCGCAAAGGTTGGTCGATGGCAACTGTAAACCCTGCCCCATCAATGTCTTCGCCGCGTCGCCGGTGGACACTTTTGCTCCTGCTCGGCCTGGCCGGACTGCTGGCGTGGTTCTGGTTGCCACTCAATAACTTCGCGATGACCGGCGCGGCATATGGTGCCCGCGTGGCCTGTTCGTGCCATTACCTGGGGGGCCGCGGACTGGACGATTGCCGCAAGGATTTCGAGCCGGGGATGGAGCTGATTGTTCTGAGTGCGGACAAGGACAGCAAGAGCGTCACGGCGCGCTTCCCGCTGCTCGCGACCCAGACCGCCACCTATTACGAGGGGCAAGGCTGCCGGCTGGAACCGTGGCGGCGTTAACCCTCCTGTGGTTGACTTGCCCCGCCGCGTCGGCCACTGGCAAGGCCTTGTTCGGCCAGCGAATTGAGCCATGACCCTGTCAATAACACCAGTAATCCTTTGCGGCGGCAGCGGCACGCGCCTGTGGCCGCGCAGCCGTGCCAAAAAGCCCAAGCCTTTTCTGCGGCTTGTCGGTAATTCGACGCTGTTCGAAGCGACCATTGCCCGCGCGGCGCCAGAGCATGGCTTTGCGCCGCCGTTGGTCGTCACGGGTGCGCGTCATGTCGACTATGTTGAAGCGCAGCTGGGCAATATTGATTCGACCATCGTGGTAGAGCCGAGCGCCCGCAACACGGCCGCGGCGATTGCGCTGGCGGCGCTGCGGCTCGATCCGGATTCAATCATGCTGGTCTGTCCCAGCGATCACCACATTACCGACCACGACGCATTTCGCGCAGCCGCGCGGCAAGCGGCGGCGCTGGCGGCAGAAGGGTATCTGGTGTCGTTCGGGATCGAAGCGCGCAGCCCCGAAACCGGGTTTGGCTATCTTGAGCGCGGCGATGCGCTGCCGCATGGTGGTTTCCGGGTCGCCCGGTTCGTGGAAAAGCCCGATCGCCAGCGGGCCGAGGCCTTTGTTGCCGCCGGCACCCATGCCTGGAACGGCGGTATCTTCGCATTCCGGGTTGGCACTTTTCTGGATGAACTTGCCGCCCATCGCCCGGCTATCTTGCAGGCGGTCCGCGCGGCCAATGCAGCAGGCAGCCAGCACGGACGCCAGTTCCATCCCTGCGCCACTGCCTTCGATGGCTTCACGCCGGAGTCGGTCGACTATGCGGTGATGGAAAACACCGACCGTGCAGCGATGGTGCCGGTCGACATGGGCTGGTCGGATATCGGCAGCTGGGATGCCCTGCACATGGCGCTTGATCGTGATGCCGCTGGCAACAGCATTCAGGGCCGGGCCGAACTGGTGGACTGCCGCAATGTCCTGGTCACAAGCGACGGACCCCGCGTCTCGGTGATTGGGTTGGAGGACGTGGTAATCGTTGTCGATGGTGACGAGATCCTGGTGACGAGCCACGCCGGAACCCAGCGCGTGGGCAAGCTTGATGGAGCCGTCAACCAGTGACCCTGCTAGCAACCCGCTCCGTGGCAAAGCCCTGGGGCCGCACGGATTTGCCCCCGGCTTTCGGCGGCGCGGCAGAGCAAGCCATTGGCGAGGTCTGGTTTGAGCCGCCCGCCACCCATGCCAGTCTGCTGATCAAGTACATCTTCACCAGTGAAAAGCTCTCGGTTCAGTGCCACCCCTCGGACGAGCAGACCGTCGCGATGGGCCTGGGCCGACAGGGCAAGGAAGAATGCTGGCTGGTGCTGGAAGCCGAACCTGGCGCGCAGTTGGCGATCGGCTTCGAGCGCGAGATTGATGCCGATACGATGCGCGCCGCCATGTCGGACGGATCGATCGAGCAGTTGTTGACGTGGCACCCTGTCAGCGCTGGCGACTTCTTCTATATCCCCGCCAATACCGTCCATGCGATCGGTGCCGGGATCACCCTGGTCGAAGTTCAGCAGAACTCCGACATCACATATCGGCTTTATGACTACGGCCGCCCGCGCGAACTGCATGTCGAGGAGGGGGTCGCCATTGCCCTGCGCAGGCCCTATCCGCCGGAGCATCATCGGCGCCTTGCTGGAACTGGCGATGCAAGTCTCGTCAACGGTCCATACTTCCGGCTCGACCGGATCGATGGCCGGCCCGATCCGGCAATGGCGGGCCGCTATGCCGGGCCGCTGTTCGTGGTTCCGCTGAATTGCAGCCTCACCGTTGCTGGCGAAACCGTTGCTCCGGGGCAATGTGCCCTTGCTGAGAGCCTGGGGGCGGTCAGCTTCCCGGCCAATGGCCTCAGCCTGATTGCCCAACCAGTCTAGAACGAGGCGCTGCTGATCGTTCGGCGAACATATTCGGCATAGGCCGACTTACCGAGGCGGTCTGCCAGCACTTCGACCTGCGCCTGGTCAATGAAGCCTTTGCGCCAGGCGATTTCTTCCGGGCAGGCAATTTTGAAGCCCTGCCGCTTTTCCAGCGTGCGGACGAAATCGGCGGCATCGATCAGGCTTTCGGGCGTGCCGGTGTCAAGCCAGGCATAGCCCCGCCCCATCAACTCGACCGCGAGCTGGTCGCGCTCCAGGTAGGCGCGGTTGACATCGGTGATCTCCAGTTCGCCGCGGCCGCTTGGCTTAAGGTTGGCGGCAATGTCGACAACCTGTTCATCGTAAAAATAGAGGCCGGTTACCGCCCAATTCGAGCGGGGCTGGGCCGGTTTTTCCTCAATCGATTTCGCCTGCATCGCGGCATCGAATTCGACCACGCCATAACGCTGCGGGTCAGTCACATGATAGGCGAAGACCGTTGCCCCATCCACGCGTGCGATGGCTTTTTCGAACAGGCCGGTGATGCCATGGCCATAGAAGATATTGTCACCCAGGATCAGCGCCGAGGGGCTCCCGGCAACGAATTCTGCACCGATGACGTAAGCCTGTGCCAGGCCTTGCGGCTCTGGCTGGATGGCATAGTCAATCGCCATGCCCCACTGCGAACCATCGCCCAGCAGGTCGCGGAAATTGGGCGTATCGCGCGGGGTTGAGATGACCAGTACCTCGCGGATTCCGGCCAGCATTAGCGTCGACAGCGGATAATAGATCATCGGCTTGTCATAGATCGGCATCAGCTGCTTTGACGTGACCAGTGTCATCGGGTGCAGCCGGGTGCCTGAGCCGCCGGCGAGAATGATGCCCTTCATGCTGAGGTCCTTGTTTCCATCGGAAGCAGCTCATCAACGATCTCGGCAACCGCCTCCTGCCAGGGGCGGGGCGCTATGCCGAAATCCCGAGCGATCTTGCCGGTGTCGAGCCGCGAATTGCCTGGCCGCAGGGCGCGCTGCGGAAAGTCACGGGAACGGATCGCGAGGACCGGTACATGCGCGCCGCCGCGCCGTGCGCTGGCGGCCATGATCGCTTCGGCCAGCCCGTGCCAGCTGGTGCTGCCGGCGTTTGCGAAGTGATAGGTCCCCGATGGTGCACCCGGCCCGGCCAAATGGGTGAGTGCGATGGTCCGCAGCGCGGCCGCGATATCGCGCGCGCTGGTTGGGCAGCCGATCTGATCCGCAACCACCCGCAGCTTCGGTTGCTCGCCGGCAAGGCGCAGCATGGTCTTGAGGAAGTTGCTGCGATGCGCGCTGATCACCCAGGCCGTGCGCAGGATGACGTGGCGCGGAGCGGCTTCGCGCACCGCGCGTTCGCCTGCCAGCTTGCTGGCGCCATAGACGCCCAGCGGCGCAACCGGATCGTCCTCGCGATAGGGCTGGTCTCGCTTGCCGTCGAAGACATAGTCGGTCGAGATATGCAGCAATGGGATGTTCCGCGCGCGGGCCAGCGCGGCCAGCCAGCCCGGCCCCTGCGCATTGGCAAGATAGGCGGCATCGGCATGATCTTCTGCCAGGTCCACGGCGGTAAAGCCGGCGGCATTGATGATGCAGTCGATCTGCCGCCGCACGCAGTATGCCGCGATGCTCTCTTGCGAGCCCAGATCGAGCTCACCCCGGTTGGGCGTGAGCAGGCTGACCTCGGCCGGCCAGTCCTGTGCGGTCAGCGCCATGCCGACCTGTCCGGTGCTGCCAGTGACAAGGATGGTCTGGTTCGCCATTCCGGTCAGGCCCGCAAGCCCAGGCGTTCAGTGGCGTAGCGCCGGGCAAGTATCGGCCGCCACCAGTCTTCGCGGGCCAGATACCATTCAACCGTGCGGTCGATCCCCTCCTCGAACCGGACCTGCGGCTCCCAGCCCAGCGTGCTTGCGATTTTTGCGGCATCGATCGCATAGCGCTGGTCATGACCGGGGCGATCGGCAACGTAGGTGATCTGCGCGGCATAGGACAGGCCATCGGCGCGGGGTCGGCGCGCATCGAGCGCGGCACATATCGCCTGCACCACCTCGATGTTGCGGCGCTCCGAATTGCCGCCGATGTTATAGGTCTCACCCGGCTGACCGGCTTCGAACACGCGGTGCAAGGCGCGGGCATGGTCCTCGACATAAAGCCAGTCTCGCACGTTGCTGCCATCGCCGTAGACCGGCAGCGGTTCCCCGGCGATGGCGCGGATGATGATCAGCGGGATGAGCTTTTCCGGGAAGTGGTAGGGCCCGTAATTGTTGGAGCAGTTGGTGACCAGCACGGGCAAGCCATAAGTGTGGCCCCAGGCCCGGACCAGGTGGTCGGAGGCAGCCTTCGATGCCGAATAGGGTGAGCGCGGATCATAGGCGGTCGTCTCGGTAAACAGGCCTTCCGCGCCGAGGGAGCCAAACACTTCGTCGGTGGAGATATGGTGGAAGCGGAAGGCGGCCTGGCGCTCGGCGGTCAGGCCCTGCCAATAGCCCAACGCCTGCTGCAGCAGGGTAAAGGTGCCAACCACGTTGGTCTGGATGAATGCGCCTGGACCGTCGATCGAACGGTCGACATGGCTTTCGGCGGCGAGATGGGCGATCACGTCGGGCTGGAACTCGGCCAGCTGGCCCGCCACCAGCGCGGCATCGCCGATATCGCCCCGTACGAACCGATAGCGGGGATCGCCGCTGACATCGTCCAGCGACTGGAGCACGCCGGCATAGGTCAGCTTGTCGAGGTTGAGCACTGAATGCCGGGTCTCGGCGATCAGGTGCCGGATCAAGGCTGATCCGATGAAGCCTGCACCGCCGGTAACCAGAATCTTCATTGCTCAAGCCTTTGCTGATGTCGCGGCGGGTGACCGGCCTAAACTGCAATTTCCTGCAACACTCCTAACGGCGACCCATCGTAGGGGAACGCGACCGCCAGGTCGGCCAGCGGGGGCAGGGCGCGGTCCTTGTCGGACAGTATGGGCTCACCATTGATCGGCCATGCGATGCCCACTGCCGGATCGTTCCAGGCAAAGCCGCCTTCGGTTTCGGCGCTGTACGGGGCATCGACCTTGTAGGTGATTTCGCAGTCTGGCTCGAGCGTAACGAAGCCGTGCGCAAAGCCCGTCGGGATCAGCAGCTGCTTGCCGTTTGCCGCAGAAAGCTCGATCCCCAGCCACTGTCCGAACGTGGGGGAGTTGCGGCGGATATCGACCACTACGTCAAAGATTCGCCCGCGCAGGCAGCGAACCAGCTTGGCCTGGGCATGGGGCGGTGCCTGAAAATGCATGCCCCGCAGCGTCCCCGCCGGGCGGGACAGCGAATGGTTGTCCTGGCAAAAGTCCAGATCGATCCCTGCGGCCAGCAGCGTGTCGCGGTTCCAGGTCTCGCTGAACCACCCGCGCTGATCCTCATGGCGGCGGGGGATCAGCACTTTCAGGGTCATGGCTGGGTCTCGCACGGTCCGTATAACCTGCTATTCAGCAGGCCGTTCCGCCTTACCCGATCAGATTATGCAGTCAATTGCCGCAGGTCATGCCTCGGTCGCGGCGATCCAGCCGCCGCCGACCACACGGTCCCCGGCATAGAGCACGGCGGCCTGGCCGGGTGCGACGCCGTACTCAGGCGCGGCGAAGCGGATCGTGGTACCGGCGCCATCGCCCAGCGGGCCATCAAGGGTCACCGGCACCGGCTTGGCCAGCGAACGGACCTTGGCCAGCAACGGCGCATCGGGCAGCGGGCCGATGCGGTTGGTCTCGATCACCCGGGCGGCGCTGACCGCCAGCAGCCGGCGGGGGCCGACGCGGACCTCGGCAGCCGCTGCATCGATCCCGACGACATAAAGCGGTTCGGGCTGGCCACCGATCTCCAGCCCGCGGCGCTGGCCGACGGTGAAGTGGATTACGCCTTCATGCTGGCCCAGCACGGCACCGCTTTCGGCGTGGACGATTGCTCCGGGCCGCACGCCTTCTGGGCGGACCGACTCGACGATCCGGGCATAGTCGCCGTCGGGCACAAAACAGATGTCCTGGCTATCGGGCTTGGCTGCCGTGCGCAGACCCGCAGCCTCGGCCAGGGCGCGGACCTGGGGCTTGGGCAGACCGCCCAGCGGGAACCGCAGGTAATCGAGCTGGGCTTCGGTCGTGGCGTAAAGGAAGTAAGACTGGTCGCGCGCCGGATCGAGCGCGCGGTGCAGTTCTGGCCCGGCAGGTCCGATCACCCGGCGGACATAATGTCCGGTCGCCAGGCAATCGGCGCCGAATTCGCGCGCCATCTTGAAAAGATCGGTGAACTTTGGCCCCATGTTGCAACGGATGCAGGGGATCGGGGTGCGCCCGGCCAGGTATTCATCGGCGAACTGCTCTACCACTTCCTCGCGGAAGGCGGATTCGTGGTCGATCACATAATGCTGGATGCCCAGCCGATCCGCCACGGCGCGGGCATCGCGAATGTCATCGCCAGCGCAGCATGCCCCCTTGCGGGCGGCCACGGCCCCGGTGTCGTATAGCTGAAGCGTGACGCCGATGACTTCCGCACCACTTTGTGCGGCCAGCGCCGCGACCACCGAGCTATCGACGCCGCCCGACATGGCCACGACAATACGCTTTCCGGCAGCCGGCCCGTCCAGCTGGAACAGGGCTGCGGGATCATCGGATAGAGAGGTTGCCTGGACCATGGCGGCGCGCCTTACACGCTTCGGGCGTGCCTTGCAAAAAGCCGCAGGTGGCTGGGTGGAATTCCGGTAAGGTCCATGACCATCCGGTAAACTGCGGCTTTACGCGCTGTTGACCTTATCGCGCTAGAACGGCGCACATGGAATTCGGCAAGGACCTCATTGCAAGCCTGCGCGAACGGGTGCTGCCCGTTGGCGAAGGTGCTGTCTGCGGACGGTGCGACTGGCACGCTCTTAGCGCGCGGTTGCAGGCGGCGCATGCCGCACGGGTTGAGCTGATCCGCGCAGAAATCCATGATTTACGGCTGCTTGGGGGATCGTTCGGGTCTCGATCCTCGCTTGCACCGGCGGGAGGCTGGCATGCCTCACGCGATGTTAACCCAAGTGATTCAGCAGATGGCAAAGCCCCCATGGGCATTGTCATCCCTGCCGTTGCGGACAAGTGAAGCGACGGCCGAGGATGAACATGATCGAGAACCAGAAAATCCGACCCGCGATGGTAATTGGCCCGCTTGGCGAGCCGCTCACGATCGATTCGCTGCCGCCGCCGAATACCACCCGGTGGGTCGTGCGCCGCAAGGCCGAAGTCGTCGCCGCCGTCAACGGTGGCCTGCTAACGATCGACGAGGTTTGCGAGCGTTATAACCTGACGCTCGAGGAGTTCGCATCCTGGCAGCGCGCGGTTGACCGGTCAGGCATGCAGGGCCTGCGCGTCACCCGGATCCAGCACTACCGCGATCTTTATGAGCGCCAGCTAAAATACTGACCGAACATATAATTCTGCCGCCGAAGGGGTTCGCGGCGGGCAATTAAGCTGCAGCCCCGGGCCAGGATGCTGGTTCCGGGGCTGCTTTGCGGTTCTCCCCCAGCGCATTTCGCCGAACTGCATCGGCCGTTTGCCGACCATTGCGTTGCGTTGCAGCAAGCCGGGGCCTATGGCGCTGTACGGTGAACAATACCGCTTCGTCCGGCCTGCCGCCCTGCGGACTTGCCCGAAGTGATATAGCAGAGTAATACAGCGCCGTGAGGCCGGTGCAGTCATCCTGACTGTGCTGTGGCCCGGCAGCGATGCAAGATGGGGCAGGTCTGGCCATGAACTACGACACGCGGATTGCAGCAGAAGACCTGGCGGTGAGCGATCCTGCAGCCGTGCTGATGGGCGATGCCGAGGAAGAGCGGCAATCGCGCCGCAAACTGTGGTTCATCGGGCTGGCGGTGCTCGCTGGCCTGATCGCAATCTGGTTTATGACGCATCGGGATGACCAGGCGGCGGCGGGCGACAAAAAGTCGCAGGCCGCGGTCGTTTCGGTTGTTGCCCCAGGACGCGGAACGATTGAAGGCGCGATCAATGTTACCGGTACCCTGGCGGCACGGCGCGAGCTGCCGGTTGGTGTCCCGGGTGAGGGCGGACAGGTTGCCGCAGTTCTGGTGGAGCCCGGCCAGTGGGTCGGCGCAGGTCAGGTCCTGGCGGTGATCGATCGCTCGGTCCAGGTTCAGCAACGCGCCAGCCAGGCCGCCCAGATCGAGGTGGCGCGGGCCAATGCCCAGCTGGCGCAGGCCAATCTGGATCGCGCGCTCAAGCTGGTTGAGCGCGGCTTCGTATCCAAGGCCGATATTGATCGCCTTACCGCCCAGCGTGATTCGGCCACGGCCCAGGTCCGCGTTGCCGGTGCTCAGCTGGGCGTGATCAATGCCCAGCTTGGCCGCTTGAATGTGGTAGCCCCGGCTGCCGGCCTGGTGCTGGAGCGCCGGGTTGAACCCGGACAAGTGGTCAGCGCGGGTTCGGGCATTCTCTTCCGCCTCGCCAAGGGCGGAGAGATGGAGCTGCGTGCGCTGGTCGGCGAAACCGAGCTGGCCCAGGTCAGCAACGGCGTGCGGGCCGAGGTGACCCCGGTCGGTTCCACCCGTTCCTTTGCTGGCCAGGTCTGGCAGACCGCGCCGGTGATCGATCCGCAGAGCCGCCAGGGCATTGCCCGGATCGCGCTGCCCTATGCTCCTGAACTGCGCCCCGGCGGCTTTGCCACTGCGGTGATCAAGGCCGGCACGGTTGTCGCACCGATGCTCCCCGAGTCCGCGATCCTGTCCGACAATGATGGCAGCTATGTCTATATCGTCGGCAAGAACAACAAGGCCGAACGCCGCAACGTCAAGACGGGCCTGGTCACGGCCAATGGGATTGCCGTGGTCGAAGGCCTGAGTGGGGCTGAGCAGGTCGTGCTGCGCGCGGGCGGGTTCCTCTCGCCCGGCGAAACGGTCAACCCGAAGCTTGTGAAGCAATAAGCGGCCATCAGGCTGAAGACAGGATCTGGCGATGAACTTTCGTAACATCTCGGCCTGGTCGATCCGCAACCCGGTGGTGCCCATCGTGCTGTTTATCGGCCTGATGCTGGCCGGGTTGATGAGCTTCGCCCAGATGGAGGTTCAGAACGACCCGGACGTCGAGTTTCCGATGGTGATCGTCTCGATCGCGCAGCCGGGCGCCGCTCCGACCGAGATCGAAACCCAGATCACCCAGCGGGTCGAAGCTGCTGTCCGGACCATTTCCGGCGTTCAGTCGATCAGTTCGACCGCGTCGGAAGGCCGCAGCCAGACGATGATCGAGTTCAAGATCGGCGAAGACGTCAACGAGGCGGTCAACGAGGTCAAGAACGCGGTTGACCAGGCGCGCGGCGAATTGCCCGACGGCATTCTTGAACCGCAGGTGGTCAAGGCCCAGACCTCGTCCGATCCGATTGCCTATTTCGCGGTCCAGGCCGACGACATGACGATCGAGCAGCTCTCGTGGTTCATCGATGATACGGTGACCAAGCGGCTGCTCAATGTGCCGGGCATGGCGGCGGTCAACCGGGGCGGTGGCGTCAATCGCGAAATCACCGTGACGCTGGATCCGGCGCGGATGCAGTCACTTGGCATCACGGCCAGCCAGGTCAATGCCCAGCTGCGCCAGCTCAACATCAATGCCGCGGGTGGCCGCGCCGAAATCGCCGGGTCGCGCCAGTCGGTCCGCGTGCTGGGCAATGCGGAGACGGCTTACGAACTGTCGCAGACCGATATCCCGCTGGGCAACGGGCGCACGGTCAAGCTGAGCGATTTCGCCCGCGTTGCCGATAGCTATGGTGAGATCACCAGCATGGGCAAGGCCGATGGCAAGCCTGTGGTAACCTTCGGCATCGCCCGGGCGCGCGGCGCTTCGGACGTTTCGGTCTATGATGGTGCCTTTGCCGAGATCAAGAAGATCGAGAAGGAGAACCCCGGGGTCACCTTCATCCGCCAGTTCACTTCGGTCGATTACACCAAGGCGCAATATGAAAGCTCGATTTCGGCCATGGTCGAAGGGGCGATTCTGGCGGTCATCGTGGTGTTCTTCTTCCTGCGTGACTGGCGCGCCACGGTCATTTCGGCCCTGGCGATCCCGCTTTCGGCGATCCCGACTTTTTGGTTCATGGACCTGATGGGCTTCACGCTCAACACGCTCTCGCTGCTGGCCCTTGGCCTGGTGGCCGGGGTGCTGGTCGATGATGCGATCGTCGAGATCGAGAATATCGTGCGGCACATGCGCATGGGCAAAAGCGCCTATCAGGCCTCGATCGATGCCGCGGACGAGATCGGCCTGGCGGTTGTCGCCACCACATTCTCAATTGTCGCGGTGTTCCTGCCGGTTGGCCTGATGCCCGGTGTTTCGGGCCAGTTCTTCAAGAACTTCGGCCTCACCGTGGTGGTCTCGGTCCTGATGTCGCTGGCCGTGGCCCGCATGATCACGCCGATGGTGGCAGCCTATTTCCTCAAGGCCCACGGCCAGGAAGAACATGGCGGCGGCCCGTGGATGGACCGTTACCTCAAGGTGCTGCGCTGGTCTCTGGATCAGCGGGAATCTAAGGCGCTGCGCGCGGCGCTGACGCCGGCCCCTTCGCGCTGGTGGTATTATCCGGTGTGGATCCTGGCTACCCTGCTGGTCTTTGCCGCCTTCGGTGCCGGTTCGATGATCCCCGCCCAGGCCATCGGCAAGGTCGAGGCCCTGCGCGACGTGATCCCCGGCTGGGTTTCCGCCTTTGTCGGCGTTGGCGTCGGTTTGGGACTGGCCTGGTTGGTCTATCGCCTGCTGCTGCTGGCCGCCGGCGTTGCGCCGCGCAGCTTTGCGGACTGGTACGGCTACATGCACCTGCGCTGGGCGGCGCGCCGCCGCGACCACCGGGTGTGGATGCTGGGCGTTGGCCTGGGTGCGCTTGGTCTGACCGGAATCCTGTTTGCCAATATCCCGACCCAGTTCTTCCCGACGGCCAATGGTGATTTCATCCAGATTCGCGTTGAGATGGTGCCCGGCACAACGCTCAAGCAGACCGAGTCCGTGATCGACCAGGTGGCAGCTATTGCCGAGGCCCGGCCCGAAACGAAGAGCGTGCTGGCCCGCTTCAGCGAAGGCAATGGCCGGCTCTTCATCACGCTCAAGGAAGACCGTGAGAAGACCAGCATGGTCATCGAACGGGAACTTACCCCGGTGCTGCAGAAGATCGCCGACGCGCGCGTCACCATCCAGAGTTTCGGCGGTCCCGGCGGAGGTACCGGCCGGCCGATCTCGGTCATGCTTTCCGGATCGGATTCCAAGCTGCTTGATGAGACCGCGGCCCGGCTGGTCGAGGAAATGAAGGGCGTGAAGGAACTGGTCGCACCCCGCGTTGCTGCCGACATGCGCCGCCCCGAGGTGGTGATCAAGCCGCGGCTGGACCTGGCGGCGAGCATGGGCGTCACCACATCTGCGCTGAGCCAAACAATCCGTATCGCCACGATCGGCGATATCGACCAGAACGCAGCCAAATTCTCGCTGACCGATCGCCAGGTGCCGATCCGTGTCCGCCTGCCGATCGAAGCGCGCCAGGATCTGGCAACGATCCAGAACCTGCCCGTGCCGACCACCGCTGGTGGATCGGTCCCGCTGTCGCGCGTGGCCGAAATCGGCTTTGGATCGGGTCCGGTCTCGATCCAGCGCTATAACCAGAACCGCCGTGTCTTTGTCGGTGCCGACCTTGCCCCGGGCGTGGTCAAGGGCACTGCGATGGAGAAGGTCAACAAGCTTCCGATCATGAAGAACCTGCCGAGCGGCGTGTCCAACGCGCCCTTTGGCGAGGATGAATGGCAGGCGGAAATGCAGAAGAACTTTGGCATTGCCCTGATTTCGGGCGTGCTGCTGGTCTTCGCCGTGCTGGTCCTGCTCTATCACCGCTTTGTTTCGCCGCTCGTCAACATGAGCTCGCTGTTCCTTGCGCCGCTGGGCGGGCTGCTGGCGCTGCTGCTGGTGGGCCAGCCCATGTCGATGCCGGTGTTTATCGGCATCCTCATGCTGTTTGGCATCGTTGCCAAGAACTCGATCCTGCTGGTCGACTTCGCGATCGAGGAAATGCAGCGCGGCATCGGCAAGTTCGATGCCATTGTTGAGGCCGGGCACAAGCGTGCCCAGCCGATCATCATGACCACGGTCGCCATGACGGCCGGCATGGTCCCCACCGCGATCTCGGGCTGGATTGGCTCGGGCGACGGGGCCTGGCGCGCACCGATGGGCACCGTGGTGATCGGCGGCCTGATCCTATCCACGCTGCTGACCCTGCTGATCGTGCCGGCTGGATTCAGCCTGGCCGATGGCTTTGAAAAGCGGGCCGGGCCGTGGCTGCGCAAGCGGTTCCTCAGCTATCAGCCGGGCGACGAAGACGGCGCCAGGGACGCCCTCCACGGCGGGGCGCTGCCGGCCGAGTGAGCGGACCGCTCCCTTTGGCGCTTGCGCAAGGCGGCCATCCGGTCGATCGGGCGCGGCGCATGCGGAGGATGGCCACAGGGCTGCTGGTGGCCATGGCCGCGCTCTATCTTGTGGCGCGGCATTACCAGGGCCTGCACCCGGCCGTGGGCTATCTGTTGGCCTTTGCCGAGGCGGCCATGGTCGGCGGTTTGGCAGATTGGTTCGCGGTGACCGCGCTGTTCCGTCGTCCGCTCGGCCTGCCGATCCCGCACACCGCCATCGTCCCTGAGAACAAGGATCGCATCGCCGATACGATGGCCGCCTTCCTGCGGACAAATTTCCTGACTCCCCAGGTTGTGGCGCGGCGCATGCGGAGCATGAACCTGGCGGCGGCGGTGGGGAACTGGCTGGCCGATCCGCAGACCGGCGGGTCAAGCCGGCTCCGCGCCGGTGCAGCGGATTTACTGGCGCACGTGCTCGAATCGCTAGACCCCGAACGGCTTGGCAACCAGGTGCGCGGCGGTCTGTTCAAGCAGATCGACAAGCTGGAGGTGTCGCCGCTGGTCGGGCAGATGCTGGGCACCGCGATTGCTGACAAACGGCACATGCCGGTGATCGAATCGCTGGTGCGCTGGGCCGGCTTGACGCTGGAGGACAATGAGCTGCTGGTGCGCGAACTGATCCACACCCGCGCCAATGCGATCCTGCGCTGGACCGGGCTGGACGAACGGCTGGCCAATTCGGTGCTTGATGGGCTTTATAAGCTGCTGGCCGAAGTAATTGTCGATCCCGACCACCCCCTGCGCGGCAAGATTGAGGAGGGCCTGGCCAAGCTGGCCGATGACCTTCAGCACGATGCGGAACTGCGCGCCAAGGTCGAGCGGATGAAGGGCGACCTGATTGCCAATCCCGCGGTCTCGATCTGGTGGCAGGGGGTGTGGGAACGGCTGCGTTTGAAGATGCTGGACCGGCTGCGCCAGCCCGAAGGCCAGATCGGCAGCCAGGCGGCAGAGGCGCTGGCCGAGCTGGGGCGGCACCTGCGCGACGACCCTGACCTGCAGGCCCAGATCAACCGCTTTGCCCGGCGCACGCTGGTGGGGGCATCGGTGCGCTATGGCGATCAGATCGTCCGGCTGGTGTCGGAAACGGTCAAGCGCTGGGATGCCAGCACCGTGACGGACCGGATCGAGGGCGCCGTGGGCCGTGACCTGCAGTTCATTCGCATCAACGGTACCATGGTCGGGGGGCTGGTCGGCGTGATCATCCACGCGGTGGACCAATTGCTGTGAACGGCCCGCTTCTCACCACCGCGCGTTACGAACTTTGGCAGCCACAGGTCGATGATCTTGCCGACCTGTTCGAGCTGACCCGCGACGAGGAGACCCGGCGCTTCCTCGGCAGCTTCACCCCGACCGAGATGGACAGCTTCACTCGCCTGACCCGCAACGCCGGGTCCTGGGCGCTGTGGGGCTATGGCACCTTCATGGTCCGGTCGAAGGGCGATCGGCGGATCGTGGCCAACTGCGGCGTGTTCCGCAGCCACCGCGGCTTTGGCGCGGGGCAGGGCCTCGACAATGTCCCCGAAGCCGGCTGGATCGTCCACCGCGATGCCTGGGGACAGGGCCTGGCCAGCGAGGTGATGACCGCCGCCCTGGCCTGGTTCGACACCACCCACGGGCGCCAGCGCGTCGCCTGCATGATCGAGCAAGGCCACGCGGCGAGCGAGGCGATTGCGATGAAGCTGGGCTTCGTGCGCTATGGAGAGCAGACGAGCGAGGGTGCTGCGCCGCTGATACTCTACGAGCGGATCTAGGGCGGGCAAAAGAAAAGGCCCCGCTTGCGCAGGGCCTTTCCGTGTTCAGCAAATCGCAGCGCGCTTAAAGCTTGCCGGTCAGTTCCGGGACGATCGTGAACAGATCGCCGACCAGGCCGATGTCCGCGACCTGGAAGATCGGGGCGTCCTCGTCCTTGTTGATGGCGATGATCGTCTTGGAGTCCTTCATGCCGGCGAGGTGCTGGATCGCGCCCGAGATGCCGACCGCGATGTAGACTTCCGGAGCGACGATCTTGCCGGTCTGGCCAACCTGGTAGTCGTTGGGGACATAGCCCGCATCGACCGCCGCGCGGCTGGCGCCGACACCCGCGCCCAGCTTGTCAGCCAGCGGGAAGATGGTCGCCTTGAAGGTGTCCGCATCCTTGAGCGCGCGGCCGCCAGAGACGATGATCTTGGCGCTGGTCAGTTCCGGACGCTCGCTCTTGGCGACTTCTGCGCCGACGAAGCTGCTGGTTCCAGCAGCGCCGGGGCCTGAGACGGCTTCGACCGGGGCCGAGCCGCCGGTAGCGGCCGCTTTGGCGAAGGCGGTGCCGCGCACGGTGATCACCAGCTTGGCATCGCTCGATTCAACCGTGGCGATGGCGTTGCCGGCATAGATCGGACGTGTGAAGGTCTTGGGGCCTTCGACCGAGAGAATGTCCGAAATCTGCATCACGTCGAGCAGCGCGGCGACGCGCGGCGCAACGTTCTTGCCGGTGGTGGTGGCCGGGGCGAGGAAGGCGTCGTGATCGGCCATCAGGCCAGCGATCAGCGGCGCGACGTTTTCGGCCAGGGCATTGGCATAGGCCGCATCGTCAGCGACGTGGACCTTGGCCACGCCGGCGATCTGCGCGGCGGCGGCACCGGCAGCGGCGCAATTGTGACCGGCCACCAGCAGGTGGACTTCACCCAGCTGGGCGGCGGCGGTGACCACGGCCAGGGTAGCATCCTTGACCGAGGCGTTGTCGTGTTCGACCCAAACGAGCGTCTTGGCCATCAGGCGACTCCCATTTCCTTGAGCTTGGCGACGAGGGCGTCCACGTCTGCCACCTTGATGCCGGCGCTGCGCACCGGCGGTTCGCTGACCTTGAGGGTCTTGAGGCGCGGCGCAATGTCCACGCCGTAGTCGGCCGGGGCCTTGGTGGCGAGCGGCTTTGACTTGGCCTTCATGATGTTCGGCAGCGAGGCATAGCGCGGCTCGTTCAGGCGCAGGTCAGTGGTGACCACGGCCGGCAGGGCCAGCTTCACGGTTTCCAAGCCGCCGTCGACTTCGCGCTTCACGACCACGCTGTCACCTTCGACGGTCACTTCGTTGGCAAAGGTGCCCTGCGGGCGACCCATCAGCGCACCGACCATCTGGCCGACCTGGTTCGAATCGTCGTCAATCGCCTGCTTGCCGGTGATGATCAGGCCGGGCTGTTCTTCTTCAGCCACACCCTTGATGATCTTGGCCACGGCCAGCGGCTCGACGTCCACGCCATCGTCAACCTGCACCAGCACGGCGCGGTCAGCACCCATTGCCAGCGCGGTGCGCAGCGTTTCCTGGGCCTTGGCCGGCCCGACCGAAACGGCCACGATCTCGGTAACCACGCCCTTTTCCTTGAGGCGAATGGCTTCTTCAACCGCGATCTCGTCGAACGGGTTCATGCTCATTTTAACATTGGCGAGATCAACGCCGCTGCCGTCGGACTTTACCCGCGGCTTCACGTTGTAGTCGATCACGCGCTTCACGCAGACCAGGGCCTTCATCGGTTCAAGCCTTTCGCTTTGCCATGTTGCAACGCGGCATTACTGCCGTTTACGTAAACGTCAACTCCGATCAGCGGCCTCAGGCCACTGCGCGGACTTCAGCCACGATCTTCTTCGCGGCATCGCCCAGATCATTGGCGGGGACGATCGGCAGGCCCGAATTGGCCAGGATGTCCTTGCCCTGCTGAACATTGGTGCCTTCAAGGCGGACCACCAGCGGAACCGCGAGGTTCACTTCCTTGGCCGCGGCAACGATGCCTTCGGCGATGATGTCGCACTTCATGATCCCGCCAAAGATGTTGACGAGGATGCCCTTCACCGCCGGATCCTTGAGGATGATCTTGAACGCCGCGGTGACCTTTTCCTTCGAGGCGCCACCGCCCACGTCGAGGAAGTTGGCCGGAAATTCGCCGTTGAGCTTGATGATGTCCATCGTCGCCATGGCCAGGCCCGCGCCGTTGACCATGCAGCCGATGTTGCCGTCGAGCTTGATGTAGGCGAGGTCATATTCGCTGGCTTCGAGCTCGGCCGGGTCTTCCTCGGTCGTGTCGCGGAGTTCCATCAGGTCCTTGTGACGGAACATGGCGTTGCCATCGAAGCCGACCTTGGCATCGAGCACGTAGAGCTTGTCACCCTCGGCAGTCGGGCAGACGGCCAGCGGGTTGATTTCGATCTGCTCGGCATCGGTGCCCAGGAACGCGGCATAGAGGCCGGCGAGGATCTGGGCAGCCTGCTTCGCAAGGTCACCGGTCAGGCCCAGCGCCTTGGCGACAGCGCGACCGTGGTGCGGCATCAGGCCGGTGGCCGGGTCGATCGTGACCGTGTGGATCTTTTCCGGCGTGTCATGAGCCACGGTTTCGATGTCCATACCGCCTTCGGTCGAAGCGACCACGGCGATCCGGCTGGTGGCGCGATCGACCAGCAGCGCGAGGTAGAATTCCTTGCCGATGTCGACCCCGTCAGTGATGTAGAGGCGGTTGACCTGCTTGCCGGCTTCGCCGGTCTGCACGGTGACCAGCGTATTGCCGAGCATCTCCTTGGCGTGGGCTTCGACTTCCTCAAGGCTCTTGGCCAGACGGACGCCACCCTTGGCATCAGGGCCAAGTTCCTTGAACTTGCCCTTGCCGCGCCCGCCGGCGTGGATCTGGGCCTTCACGACATAGAGCGGCCCGGGCAGCTGCTTGGCGGCGGCAACCGCTTCTTCAACCGACATCGCGGGGATGCCCTTGGGAACGGCAACGCCGAACTTTGCGAGCAGTTCCTTGGCCTGGTATTCGTGAATATTCATCTGGAATTTCCTGCGCTGGGGAATGGCCGTGTGGCAACCGGAAAGTGTCATGGCCCTAAGCACAGTGCAGGCGGCTTGAAAAGGCCCTTAATCGCCCGGTTAAATGCGGATTCAGCGAAGCTCCGGGTTGCCAAGTGACGCTGGTCCCCACAAATCGGGAGCTGTGATCGATCGCGCCCGCCTTGAAGAGATTGTCCGAGAAGCCGGGCGGATTGCGCTCGGCCGCTGGCCTGGCCACGGCCACGCCCTGGAAAGCTGGGAAAAGGATCCCGGCAGTCCGGTCAGCGAAGCCGATCTGGCGGTCGACGTGTTCCTCAAGCGTGAACTGGCTTTATTGCTGCCCGCAGCGGGGTGGCTGTCGGAAGAAACTATCGACGCGCCCGAACGCCTGGAAGGCGGCCTGCTGTGGCTGGTCGATCCGATCGATGGCACCCGTGACTTTATTCGCGGGCGGCCCGGCTGGGCGGTCTCGGTGGCCCTGGTCAGCGCTGGTCGCCCCTTGCTGGGCCTGCTCTGCGCACCCGCGCGGGACGAATTGTGGTCAGCCGAGGCGGGGCAAGGCAGTTGGCGCAACGGCGTAAGGCTTGCGGCCAGCCGCCGTGCCGAATTTACCGGCGCGCGGGTACCCGCCGACACCCTGCCTAAAAGCGATCTCGATCTTGTGCCGGTCGAGCGCCCCAATTCAATCGCCCTGCGAATCGCCATGGTCGCCGCGGACGAGGCCGACCTCGTCGCGACGCTGCGCTGGGGCTACGAGTGGGATATTGGCGCCGCCGCACTGATTGCGCGCGAGGCTGGGGCGGCAGTCAGCGATGCCTTCGGTCAACCGCTCAACTATAACAAGCGGGACCCGCGCGATTTCGGCGTTCTGGTTTCGGCCCCCGATATCCACGCCGCCGCGGTCGAGCGCCTGGCCGATCGGGCCAAGGCGCTCGCCGGATAGCCGGGTCCTAGCGGCCCGAGCGGGCAGCCTGGACGTCTTCCTGGGTGACCGGCACGATCTTGATTTCGACCCGGCGGTTTTTCATCCGCCCGGCCTCGCTGGTATTATCGGCCACCGGCATGGTCTCGCCAAAGCCCTGGCTGCGGATGCGCGCCGCGGGCACCCCGCGCGACTGCAGGTAACCCGCCACGGTCCGCGCGCGGTTTTCAGACAGGGTCTGGTTATAGGCATCCGATCCGGTTGAGTCGGTGTGCCCGTAAACGTCGATCAGGCTGTTGGGATATTTGATCAGGCTGTCTGCCACCTGGTCCAGCGTGGTGCGGAAGCTGGGCTTGAGCGAATAGCTCGCCACATCGAAAGTCACGCCATCGGGCAGATTGACCAGAATGGCCGCGCCGTTGTCGGTCTCGGTCACGTCAACGCCCGAACCGGCGGTTTGCTCTTTCAGCTCCTTGATCTGCTTGTCCATGGTGTAGCCGACCGCCGCACCGGCAATGCCACCGATGCCGGCGCCAATGATCCGGCCGGTCTTGCCGCCGATCAGGCCGCCCAGCAGGATTCCGGCAACAGTCCCACCAACCCCGCCAATCGCGGTGCGCGAGATCTTCTTTTCCCCGGTATTAGGATCGGTGACGCAGCCCGAAACGGTGACGAGCGAAAATGCGGCGAAGGTCGAAATCAGCAGACGGGACTTCTTCATGGCTCTATCCCCTTGGTAGGCGCGGTCAGGTGCAGACCCTGACCGGTACAACCTGAATGGGAGGTGGCTGGTTGCATTGTCAATGATTTGAGGCTTGCCTCTTCGCGGCTTGGCAGATTCCTGCTAGCGGTGATCCGGTGACACCCTTTCCCCTGACCGACGTTGCAATCATTGCGGGCCTGATCCTGCTCAATGGCCTGTTCTCGATGTCCGAGCTGGCGATCGTCTCGGCACGCCCGGCCCGGCTCAGGGTCCAGGCTGAGCGCGGCCACCACGGCGCCAAGACTGCGCTGGCTTTGGCCACGGATCCGGGCAAGTTTCTGTCAACCGTGCAGATCGGCATTACCCTGGTTGGTATCATCGCGGGTGCCTATTCGGGGGCGAGCCTTGGCGGGCCCACCGGGGAGCGATTGGCGCTGCTTGGTGTACCGGCGGACTATGCTGATGTCGCGGGCTTTACCCTGGTCATCGTCCTCACCACCTATTTCAGCCTGGTCGTGGGTGAACTGGTGCCCAAGCAGGTGGCGCTGCGGGCGGCGGAACCGATTGCCATGGTCGCGGCGGTGCCAATGGCCGTGGTGGCGCGCGTTACTGCGCCCTTCGTCTGGCTGCTTGACCGGTCGTCCTCGCTGCTGTTGCGGCTGATGGGCGTAAGCCATGGCGGCGAAGGCGGGGTAACGGCCGAAGAGCTGCACATGATCTTCGCCGAAGCGACCCGGTCCGGCGCGATCGAGGAGGACGAGCGCCAGATCATGACGGGGATCATGAAGCTGGCGGACCGCCCGGTGCGTGAACTGATGACCCCGCGGACCGAACTCGATACGATCGAGCGCCGGGCGAGCGAAGCCGAGATTAGGGCCGCGATCAAGGACAGCCCGCATTCCTTGCTGCCAGTGGCCGATGGCTCTCCTGACAATATCGTCGGCGTGGTCAAGGTCCGCGATATCCAGGCGCTGCTGCTTGCCGGCAAGCGGGTCCAGATCGCGCGCGTCATGCGCAAGGCCGAGATTATTCCCGACCAGCTTGACGCCATGGATGCGCTGCGGATTCTGCAACAATCTGGCGTATCGATGGCACTGGTCCACGATGAGTACGGCCATCTTGAGGGCGTGGTGACGCCGGCTGACCTGCTGACGGCCATCGTTGGCAACTTTGCCAGCCATGTTGACGAGGGCGATGCGCCGCTGGTGGTTGAACGCGAGGATGGATCGCTGCTGGTGGCCGGCGCGCTGCCAGCCGATGCCCTGGCCGAACGGCTGGGGATCGACCTGCCCGACGATCGCGATTTTGCCACTGCCGCCGGGTTCGCGCTCTGGGTGATGAAGAAGCTGCCCCACGAAGGCGAACACTTCCACGAACAGGGCTGGCGCTTTGAAGTGGTCGATATGGACGGGCGCAAGATCGACAAGCTGCTGGTCAGCGAAGCGGGACACTGACCGCAAAAAGAAAAAGGCCCGTCCCAGCGGACGAGCCCTTCCTTAACCCCTTTGGTCGCTGGCGGTCAGCCGCCAACAGCAGCCTGGGCCTCGCGCCCGTCGCCTTGCGGGGCGGCGATGATGTCGCGTGTCACGTCACCCTTGGCGACGGTGTTGGTCCTGGGATCACCCACGGGCGAGCGGATCGCGGCGGCGGCGGTGCCGGCGCGGTTCCCGGCGGTGCGTTCAACTTCGCTGCGCGGGGCGGGCGGGCCGAACAGGGCATCCTGCGCCTGCTGTGCGGCGCTGCGATCAGACGGGCGCGGCGCCCCGGCGGCAGGCGGGGTAAGGGCGAAATCCGGGGGGATGACCAGCGGAGCCTGCCGCTGCACGGCAAATTTATCGGGCCGGTCGCGGTTGAACAGGCCGGTGCTGCCGCAGCCCGAAAGGAGCGTGGCAGAGCCGATCGCGGCGATCGCCAGGAACTTGCGCATTATCTCATATCTCCGTTTCAGGCCGCTCAGGCCGCTTCGCCTGCTTGTGCCTTCGCCTCGGGCTTTTCGCGCGAAAGGAAGGAACGGGCAAGGATAATCAGGACACCGATCGTGATCGCCGCATCGGCCAGGTTGAAGACCAGGAAAGGCCGGAAGTCACCAATGTGGAAATCGGCATAGTCGACCACGAAGCCATGCATGATCCGGTCATCGATGTTCCCGGCGGCTCCCCCCAGCACCAGCGACAGGCCCAGGATATCGGCCATCAGCTTCTCGCGCATGATCCAGACAAAAACCACCAGAGCGATCAGCCCGGTCAGTGCGACGAGGCCCCAGCGCATTTCCATCGATTGCGCGGTCAGCATGCCCAGCGACACGCCATAGTTTTCAACCCAGGTCAGGTCGAAGAACGGCAGCAGATCGATCTTGCCCTTTTCGGGCAGGTTCAGAGTCCAGGTGACATAGCCCTTGATCCATTGGTCAAGGGCATAGATCGCGCCAGCCAGGACCAGGCCGATCAGGCGGTTGCGGGTGAAGGGATTGGTCATGCGCCCACCACGCTCTCGCAGCGGCCACACAGGTCACCATCCTCTGCCACTTCGGGCAGGTGGCGCCAGCAGCGGCCGCACTTGTGGTCAGAGGTTCGGACAACAGACACGCCATCTTCTTGCCCGCGTTTGACTTTCGCGGTGATGAACAGCTCGGCCAGATCGGCCTCCGGCGCACTGGCTGGCACCGTAACCTCGGCCTCAAGACCAGAGCCCAGCACCTTCTCGCGGCGCAGCGGTTCGATCGCTTCGAGCACCTGGCCGCGCAGCGCGCGCAGGGCGGTAAAGCGCTCGGCCAAGGCATCGTCGAGCCAGGCTTCTGGCAGGTCGTGCAGTTCCTGCAGGTGGACGCTGCCGCGATCGGGGAAGCGCGTGGTCCAGACTTCCTCGGCGGTGAAGACCAGCACCGGCGCGGCATAGCGGACCAGCGCCTGGAACAGCACGTCCAGCACGGTGCGATAGGCGCGGCGCTCGATTCCCGCCGGAGCATCGCAATAGAGCCGGTCCTTGCGGATATCGAAGAAGAAGGCCGAAAGGTCCTCGTTGCAGAATTCCGTCAGCGCGCGGGTAGATTCGTTGAAGTCGAAATCCGCGATTGCCTGGCGCAGCGTGGTGTCCAGCAGCTTGAGCTGGCCGAGCATGTAGCGCTCCAACTCGGGCATCTGCGCCACGTCCACGGCTTCAGCCGCATGGTCATACCCATCCAGCGCGCCGAGCAGATAGCGGAAGGTGTTGCGCAGCTTGCGGTATTGATCGGCCACGCCCTTGAGGATCTCATCGCCGATGCGGTGATCCTCGGTGAAATCGACCGACAACGCCCACAGCCGGATGATGTCCGCGCCATAGGTTTCCATGACCTTCAGCGGATCGACCGTGTTGCCGACCGACTTGGACATCTTCAGACCCTTGGCATCCATGGTGAAGCCATGGGTCAGCACCGCGTCATAAGGGGCGCGGCCGCGGGTGGCGCAGGACTGCAGCAGGCTCGACTGGAACCAACCGCGATGCTGGTCGCTGCCTTCCAGGTAGAGATCGGCCGGCCAGCGCAGTTCCGGCCAGCGACCCGATTCAAGCGTGAAGACATGGGTGCAGCCCGAATCGAACCAGACGTCGAGAATGTCGGTGACCTGCTCGTAATCCTCGGCCTTGTAGTCCGAGCCAAGGTATTCCTGCGCACGGGCAACGGACCAGGCATCGACGCCGTGTTCCTTTACTGCCGCGGCAATCCGCGCATTGACTTCAGGATCGACGAGGTACTGGCCCGACTGGCGGTGCACGAACAGCGTGATCGGCACGCCCCAGGCGCGCTGGCGGCTGAGCACCCAGTCGGGGCGGCCTTCGACCATCGAACCGATCCGGTTGCGGCCCTTTTCGGGGACGAAGCGGACGCGTTCGATTTCGGACATGGCGGTTTCGCGCAGGGTCCCGTCCTCACGCGCCTGGTCCATCGGCACGAACCACTGCGGGGTGCAGCGGAAGATCACCTTGGCCTTTGAGCGCCACGAGTGCGGGTAGGAGTGCTTGTAGTCGGCACTTGCCGCCAGCAGCGCGCCGGTTTCGGACAGGTCCGAACAGATCGGCCCATCGGGTGCGTTGAACTTGGGGTTGATGACCGAGCCCTGGCCACCCAGCCAAGCCCAGTCGGCGCGATACTTGCCATCGCCTTCGACCGCGAAGACCGGCTCGATTCCGTGGGCCTTGCACAGCAGGAAGTCATCCTCGCCATGGTCCGGCGCCATGTGGACCAGGCCGGTGCCGCTTTCGGTGGTGACGAAATCGCCCGGCAGCATCGGCCGCGGCTTGGCGAAGAACCCGCCGAGCTGGTGCATCGGGTGGCGGACGACGGCGCCCGCAAGAGTGCCCGACTTGAGAGGGCCAAAGCCCTTGTCGACGCTCTCCTTGCCGAGACGTTCGAGAAGCGCTTTCTCCAGCGGTAGCGCATAGATCAGCCGGCGACCGTCGATTTCCGAAACAACGTATTCAACCTCAGGGCCGTA
>JACCDI012232161.1_pt1 | contig 28878 bp, 29 predicted proteins | sample 7442791 | NCBI WGS metagenome assembly JACCDI01 (sample SAMN15323434, study PRJNA562643) | freshwater metagenome | isolation source: river surface water | place: USA:Blue River Watershed | collected 2017-08-15
GTCCTCCGGCTTGAACTCGCCTTCTGTCGGACGGCCAAGATGGGACGTCACCATCACCGCAGCACCGGCGCCCAGCGCGGCCTGAATCGCCGGAACCGAGGCTCTTATGCGCGTATCTTCGGTGATATTGCCGGCATCATCCTGCGGCACGTTCAGATCGGCGCGGATGAAAACACGCTGGCCGCGCAGCTTGTCCTGCTGCACCAGATCACTGAGTCGGTTGAAACGCATGGCGGGGCTCGTGGGCGGGTTGGAAAACTGTCTATTTTACCGCAGCCCACCCGCCCAAAGTCCGTTGTCAGACCGGCATGAAGAGAGCCAAGTTGCCCGTCTCACCGACAACGCCATAGTGCATGAGGGGATACACGGGGAATGCACCAAGACGGGAGAAAAATCGCATACGGGTGCCGGTTTTTTCCACTGATATCGGTAACGGTTCATGGTTCGTCATGTACCGAAAGCTGATTCATACGACCCCCTCCCGGAAAGGAATAGTCATGAGCGATTTATTAATCGGTACGAGCAAATCGGATGTCATCAACGGCTCCGATTCAAGCGAGGTCATCGATGCAGGCGCGGGTAACGATGTGGTCACCGCCGGAGCCGGTGATGACACTATCAACGGGGGTGATGGCAATGACCGGCTGGACGGGGGCGATGGTAACGACACGCTTCACGGGGACAATGGCAACGACCGGCTTTATGGCGGAAATGGCGATGATTGGCTTGTCGGCGAAAGCGGCAACGACTGGGCCTGGGGTGGATGTGGAAACGATGCTCTCTATGGTAGCGACGGAAACGACTCAATGTTTGGTGACGAAGGTGACGATATCTTGGTCGGCGGAATTGGAAATGATCGGCTGGACGGTGGCGCCGACAATGACATATTGCGCGGAGACTTGGGTGATGATTTGCTTTTTGCGAGCGAGGGCAATGACGATCTGCATGGTGGCGAAGGCAACGATACGGTCTCTTACGCAAACATTAATGGCTCAGTGATCGTGTTTTTAGGGGATACCGTCGACACGCGCGCAAGTCTCAAAGGCTCAGATGGAACCAAAGACCTGGGCTCTGCGACCCTCGGAACCGATTACCTGACCGATATCGAAAATGTGATTGGCAGCAGCTTCGACGATGCAATTTTCGGAAATTCCTCAGTTAACCGCCTTGAGGGGGCCGATGGCAACGATCTGTTGGTCGCCATCGGAGAAGATACCCTTGTTGGTGGCAACGGTAGTGATACCTTTGCATTTTTTAGCTTGGATCCTCTTAATGCCGACGAGAAAGCGTGGGTGCAAGACTTTAATGCAGCCGAGAGTGACAAAATTGACTTAAGCAGGCTGGGAATTACGATAACTGATGAGTTTCTGCAGCGGGTAACGATTGAAGAATCACAAGGACAGAGCATCGTTACAGCGAATGTCGAAGGCATGAATTTCATGGTCGGCATCCGGACAATTTACATAACGCACACATCCGCAGACCATCTTCCTCTGCAAATTTCCGACTTCGTTTTAGACTAAAAGTTATTGGTTGCATCTGGTGAGCTGAACCCTCAGCCCACCAGCCGCAACACCGTAAACACCACCATCCCGAACACCAGCGTCGCCAGCACATTCCGCGTCCACAGAAAGAAAGCGATCGCCGACAGCCCGGCGATCAGCTTGATATTGGTCCACGCCAGCGATACCGAGCCATCAGCCACCAGCAGGTCCGGCGCAACGATGGCCGCCAGCGCCACGGCGGGTACATAGCCCAGCGCATGCTGCAGCCACGCCGGCATGCGCGACCCGGCGAGCAGAAAGAAAAACCCGCGCGTGAGCAGGGTCGTCGCAGCCATCAGCACCATCAGCAGCAGGTACTCGAACGCGCTCACGACACATTCCCTTCCGCATCTGCCGGGCTGGTCACGCGATCGGCCACGACCGCGGCCGCAATGCCGCCGACGATCGCCACGACCAGACCGAGTTTGTAGGGGATACCAACTGCCGCAACGGAGATCACGCCAGCGACCACAACACCCACCAGCGTCGCCAGATTCACGATCAGCGGTATCGTCATGCCCAGCAACACCAGCGTGCCCGCAAAACCGATGCCCCAAGTCGTCGGTATCTGGCTCGCGAGCAGGATGCCGATCAGACTGCCGATCTCCCAGGCCCACCAGGTCGAATACGCGAGCCCCTTGAAGTAACCGAGCTTGCCCGCCGGCTTGCCCATCGACTGCGCAGGAAAACGCTGCGGAAAGAAAGCCATCACCAGATCGGCATTGAAATAGCCATACCAGAGCCGCCGGGTCCAGTGCAGATGCGCGAAATGCGGGCCGACCACGGCGCTGAAGATCACGAAACGGAAATTCACCAGCAGGGTCGTGAGCACGATCACCCACATCGGCGCGCCGGCCACAATCAGCGGCAAGGCGGCCAGCTGCGCCGACCCGGCATAGACGATCAGCGTCATCGCAATGGCCTGCCAGATCGACAAGCCCGACTGCACCAGCACCATGCCCGTGACCGCACCCCAGGCCAGCAGGCCGGGCATGGCTGGCGCGCAGGTGCGTATGCCGTCCCGCAGAGCGGATTTTTCGCGGTCAGCCAGTTCGGCCGGAGGTGAATTCATCGTTCAAAAAGCGACAACGGTGCCCGCATCAATAGCGGAATTGGCCATCAGGCAAGCCCGTATTCTACTCAAGCCGTTTCCGGGGCCGCCGCTGACCTATCGGGAAGGGGGCCGAATCCGCTAAAATCGCTGGTTTGAAATATTCACTGGAGAATCTGACATGTCCATGGCTGACCGCGACGGAAAAATCTGGAAAGACGGCCAACTGGTCGACTGGCGCGATGCCACGTTGCACATGCTCACGCACAGCCTGCACTATGGCATGGCGGTGTTCGAGGGCGTCCGTGCCTATAACACTGTCAACGGCACGGCGATCTTCCGACTCAAGGAACATACGCAGCGCCTGTACAACTCGGCCAAGATCTTCCAGATGAAGATCCCGTTCGACATGGAGACCGTGATCGAAGCGCAGAAAGAAGTGGTGCGCGCGAATAAGCTGGAATCCTGCTATCTGCGTCCGCTGGTCTGGATCGGCTCCGAAAAAATGGGCGTGTCCGCACGCGGCAACACCATCCACGTGGCAATCGCTGCCTGGCCCTGGGGCGCTTATCTGGGCGAAGAAGGGCTGGCCAAAGGCATCCGCGTGAAGACCTCGTCGTACACCCGTCATCACGTCAATGTGTCGATGGTGCGCGCAAAGGCCAGCGGCTATTACATCAATTCCATTCTCGCGAATCAGGAAGTCACGGCCGACGGCTACGATGAGGCGCTGCTGCTCGACACCGAGGGCTATGTGTCCGAAGGCGCGGGCGAGAATGTGTTCATCGTGAAGAACGGCCGCATCTACACGCCGGATCTTGCCAGCTGCCTGGACGGCATCACGCGCGATTCCGTGGTCACGCTGGCGCGCGACATGGGCATAGAAGTGATCGAAAAGCGCATCACCCGCGATGAGGTGTACTGCGCCGATGAGGCGTTCTTCACTGGTACCGCTGCTGAAGTGACACCGATACGCGAACTCGATGGCCGCATGATCGGCGCTGGCAGCCGCGGCCCGGTCACCGAAAAGCTGCAATCGATGTTCTTCGACGTGGTCGGCGGCAAGGCGGAAAAATACCGCCACTGGCTGACCAAGGTATAAACCGTTCGAATTGTCTGAACTTCCGGAGCATTCATCATGGCCGAGCTGACCCAGACCACGACCGTTGAACTCGACAGCAAGGACCTGCCAGCCTACTGCCCTAACCCGGCGATGCCGATCTGGTCCTCGCATCCGCGCGTGTTCCTCGATTTTGCCGCGAATGGCCTCGCGCGCTGCCCTTACTGCAGCACGACCTACCGGCTCAAGCCCGGTGCAGTCGCGCATCACGGCCACTGATCCCGCTGACCGGGACGCAGGCATTGTCCGCGTCCCGAAGCGCAAACACACATGCCCTCCCATCCCTCAAAACTGCTGGCCAGTGCGGAAGACGTCGAGCACGCGTTCTACGACGCCATCGCGCGCGCCGATCTCGACAGCCTGATGGCCTTGTGGGCCGATGATGAAGAGATCATCTGCGTGCATCCCGGCGCACCTCGCCTGCAGGGACACGCGGCAATTCGCGAATCCTGGGAAATGATCTTCGAACGTGGCCCGGTCCACATCCGGCCGCGCCATGTGCATGTCACGCACAACATGACCTGCTCGGTGCACAACCTGATTGAAGAAGTGAAGACACCGGACGATCCGGACTGGCAGGAGGCGCACATCCTCGCCACCAACGTCTACCTCAAAACCCCGCAGGGCTGGCGCATCGTGATGCATCATGCGTCCATCGCACCGGGCAAGCCGGCTGACGAGCCCGCTTCTTCCGCAGCGCTGCTGCACTGACCGGAGGCGCGGGTGAGTGACTATATCGCCCCCCGCTGGCTGCCCGGTGGTCATCTTCAGACCATCTACCCGGCCAAGTTCATCCGCCCCCCCGAGGTCACGCTCAATCGTGAACGATGGGACACGCCGGATGGCGATTTCATTGATGTCGACTTTGTGGAGGGACTGCCAGGCAAGCCGATGCTGGTGCTGTTCCACGGGCTGGAAGGCTCGTCATCAAGCCACTATGCGCGCTCCATCCTGAAGCATATCGAGGCGCTCGGATGGTCGGGCGCGGTGCCGCATTTCCGCGGTTGCTCGGGCGAGATCAATCGAGCGCCGCGTTTCTATCATTCAGGAGATGCCGCCGAGGTCGACTGGATACTGCACAAGATGGCGCTGCATCCGTTGTCGCGCAATGCGTCCAGTTTCTTTGCGGCCGGTGTTTCGCTCGGCGGTAATGCGCTGCTGCGCTGGCTGGGCGAATATCCGGAAGATTCAGGTTTTGTCGATGCCGCCTGCGCCATCTCGGCGCCGCTCGATCTGGCCGCCGGCGGAGCGGCGCTGTCGCGCGGACTGAACATGATTTACACCCGCGTGTTCCTGCAGACGCTCAAACCCAAATGCCTGCTGAAGCTCGAGCAGTTTCCGGGCTTGTTCGATGCGACGCGCATGCTCGCTGCGCGCGATCTGTATGAATTCGACAATGTGGTCACCGCGCCCCTGCACGGTTACCGCGACACGAACGATTACTGGGAACGGGCCAGTGCCAAACATGTGCTCTCGTCGATCACCGTGCCAACGCTGGTGCTGAATGCCCGAAATGATCCCTTCCTGCCGGCGCGCCATCTGCCGCGCAGTGCGGCGCGCTCGGTGATACTGGAATACCCTGCGCAGGGCGGGCATGTCGGCTTTGCCGGTGGCCGCCCCCCGGGAACGCTCGGCTGGCTGCCGCAACGCGTGGTGAAATTCCTCTCAGGCCAGGTGGCGCTGCGCGAGCACGACAACCTGGCGCTGGCTGGCTGACGGAGCATCCCACGATGGATGAATCGGTCAGGCTCGCTCTCGCCAAATGGCCGAACGTGCCGCACTGCTACGGCTGGCTGGGGCTCGATGCCCGCGGAGCGTTCCGGATGCGCGATGATGCTGCGCAGGCAGCCAACCTGCCCGGCGAGGTGATCCGCCATCCGGCTCTGCTTGCCTTCATCTTCCGCAACTATGCCTGCGATGAACGCGGCGCCTGGTATTTTCAGAATGGTCCGCAGCGCGTCTATGTCGAACTTGAGGCCACGCCCTTCATTGCTCGCACCGACCCGGCGCTGGGCTTTGTCACGCACGATGGCGAAGCCATGGGCAAAATCGGCAAAGCGTTCATGACGGATGATGGCCGCTTACTGCTGCAGTCAGGCCACAAACTCGCGATGCTGGATGATCGTGATCTCGCGGAATGCCTGCCGCGCCTCACGCTCGACGGCAAGGCCTGCGACGATGCGGCATTGCTGTCATGGCTGACGTCGGCGTCGGTATCAGCGCAGAGACTGGCACTGATGATGGGCGATGAATCGGTGGCCATTGAACGGATACCGAAAACACCACTGGAGCAACGGTTCCACTTTATCGCCCACCCAAGCCGGCTGACCGACACGGGCTGATCCGCGTCATCGCCGCTTCGATTTTTCCATCATTTCGCGCCAGCTCATCTGCAGTTCCCGCTCGCGCGCATCGATCATTGCCTGATCGTAGAAAGAAGCATCAGCAGCGCCACGGGCAATCCGCAGCTGCTCCAGCGCCGAGGGCAACGCGCCGGTCAGCGAGTAGTACTCGGCCAGCGCAATATGCTGGAGCGCCACCTTTCCCTGCTCGGCATACGCCCTGGCCAGCAATCGCTGCACACGCGCATCCTGCCGGTAAAGCTGTGCCTGATCACGCAAGAAAGCGGTGGCTTCGTCCTTTTTGCCTGCGGCCAGCAAGGCATCGGCATATTGCATCGCGAGTGCACGCGACAGCGGAAACTGCATGCGTGCTTCCCTCGCCAGTGTCAGCGCCTGATCCGGCTGCTCGCTCACGAGCGCCTGCTCGACGATGAAACTGGCCAATGCCTGCGACGCCGGCAGCGCAGGAGTACGAGCCGCCTCGGTGCGGATTTCAGAGAGCAGCAACTTTGCACGCGGCAGATCGCGCTGGCGCTGCGCAATCATGGCCATCCCGTATTTGGCAGCCAGCACTTGCAGTCGGGTGCCCTGACGCATCTGCTCATCAAAGATCTGCGCGGCATCGCGCCAGCCTTGCGGCGTATCGTCTTGCAGCACGCGCAGGCGAGCGCGAATCAACGCGAAATCGGGGCTATCCACATGCTGCTTGTACGGCAGATTGCGGATGCGCGCCTCGATATCGGCCATACGCTCCCCCGTCATCGGGTGAGTGCGAAGGTAAGACGGCAGATTGTCAGAGCGATTGCGGCTGGCATTCTGCAGCCTGCCGAAAAAGCTCACCATGCCGTTCAGCTCGAATCCTGTGTTGCGCAGAATCTGCAAGCCCACGCGATCCGCCTCGCGCTCGGCATCGCGCCCGAAGCTCAGCTGTCGCTGAGCGGCCAGGCCGGTGCCGCCCATCATCGCCGCCGCAGACAGATCCGGGCTGCTACGCATCGCGAGCGCCGCCAGCAGCAGCCCGGCCATCGGCAGCAGTGAATCCTGACGCTGATTGCCAATCATCCGCGCAATATGCCGCTGCGAGACATGGCCGATCTCGTGCGCCATCACCGAGGCCAGCTCAGACTCGGTTTGCGCAGCGATCACCAGCCCGGAATGCGCGCCAATGAAACCGCCGGGCAAGGCGAACGCGTTGAGCGAGCTGTCACGAACAGCAAAGAAAAAGAAGTCATAACCAGCATCACCGCGAGCTTCCGCGCTGGAACCCAGCAGCGTGCCGCCCAGGAGGTTCAGATAATCGAGCACCGCAAGGTCGTCGATGTAATCCGGGTCGCGCCGGATATTGTTCATCACCTGTTCGCCCAGCCGCCGCTCCATCAGCGGCGACAGTTCTTCGCCGTCGCTCCCGCCGAGGTTAGGCAGATTCTGTGCATGCAGACCGGAAGGCGCGATCATCGCTGGCGACGCCAATGCCAGTGCGAGCGCTGCCAGCAGCCGCTTTGCGCGCGCTGAAAAGCGAGTACCGGAAGGGGACCGGAAAACGGGTTTCATGATGCTATGATACCTGCAAGCCTTCGCCCGCATGGGGCAATTACATCCTGAAATATCCCTGTCATGAGCTCAGAAAAAAGCAGCCCCCCCGCCGCCAGTCATGGCGGTCTCACCCACTTCGACGAAGGCGGTCAGGCCCACATGGTCGATGTCGGCAGCAAGGCAGAAACCCATCGCGTTGCAATCGCCAGCGGCCTGATTCGGATGAAGCCGCAGACACTGGCCGTCATCACGTCAGGCACAGCAAAAAAAGGCGATGTGCTCGGCATTGCCCGCATCGCGGCGATCATGGGCGCCAAGCGCACCGCTGACCTGATACCGCTCTGCCACCCGCTGGCGCTGACGCGGGTCGCGGTCGAATTCACCGTGAACGATGCCGACTCCAGCGTGATGTGCAATGCGCAGGTCGAGACTTACGGCAAGACAGGTGTCGAGATGGAAGCGCTGACGGCGGTACAAATCGGCCTGCTGACCATCTACGACATGTGCAAGGCCATTGATCGCGGCATGGTGATCAGCGATGTCAGGGTGATGGAAAAGCTTGGTGGGAAGTCGGGTCACTGGAAGGTGGAGTAATTTCCATACGACGCCGACCCGGCAGGCGACAAGTCACGCCTCTCTCTCTGGAACATATCCGTTAAGCTGTCTTTAAAAGCTAACTGCGAAATAAAACGCCTCCAATCAAAGGAGCAGAAGCCAGATTCTTCCGGAATGGATGTTCTATTTTTTACAGCAAACAGCGCGGATTTGATCAAGATCCGCGCTTATTTTTTTAAATGGATGTGAATATTCTGCATCGCAGATCTGGCAAACAGATCAATCAGATCTTCGCCAAAATCCTCGACATCTTGGTCAGTGACAAGGTAACCCTCAAGAATATTTTTCAGGCAGGCATTCGGTGAATTTTCAATACACAATTTCATCGTGATGATCTTGAATGCCGTCGTTATCAAGACGGTGCCATAAGCATCGCCATCCTGCTCGGTCACATGACTGGTCGGCTGATATTTTCCGTTCAGCGCCGACGCCGCATCCAGGAATATTCTGTCCAGCAGACCCAGCAAATCACTCCCGAACAGGTCATGGTCTTCCGGCGAGATGTATTGAGCTTCTTTTGCAGCACTGATTACAGGGCTCGTTACCGGGCCAGCGGCAGGGCTGACTGCAGCCGTTAAATATAAAGAAGAAAAACAGTAGGGACCATTCTCGCTCCACGAAATACCCCTGTATCCGTCTTTTTCAAAAGATTGGATGGCCGCCTGTATGCGTTCTTGGCTGACCTGCGACCCTGTCAGGTAAGGATTTTTCACCCGAGTCCAGGTGGCGCCCCTGAAAGGAGGAGCGATATTCAGGTTGTCGCAGGCGAGGGCAACAAAATTCATCTGAACCGTTCTGGCTTCTTTATCCAGCTCCGCAAGCAAATGATGTTTTTCCTGACCGCGTCTTACACTGCCGATGATCTCGGCCACCTGATCTGCGATCTTGCGCTTCGCATCATGCGTGCTTGTCTCCATGACATGATTTGCCATCACTGCATTGATGGCCGCCATCGTCTGATCCCAACCTGTCAAAAAGCCGAACATCACTCAGTCCTTTGATTTATTTACACCCTTGAATTACTGCCGCTTGTCGGATTGTCTGGTCCGTTTGCTGACAACAGGAACCCGCGTATCCCCTGCCCTTGCCAATTTCAGGATGAATGCAGCCCGATGATTTTCCCTTCCGGAGAACGCACTAGCCTCAAAGATTTGCTCGGATTTTTTTTGTATTTCCAAGTTCCCGGTAAACCTCGGCAAGAAGCAGGCCCGATTCATTTTCAGCCTGGATTTTCTTTGCATAGCTCCGGGCGCAATTTGCGTCACCTTGCTTCTGATGAGTCTGAATGAAATGTCGCGCGCAACGCGCCATGTCGAAATTCTGTCGATGCTGACTGATAGTAGGCGATAGCTTCTTCGAGCAATCGTTCGTCAATGGCAGAAGGAGTCTGCTCGAGGGTCTGCGGATCGATATCAAACGCCTGCACCCGGCGCTTGGGCAGCAGCACAGTCAGCTTGTTGTCGCGCAGGTAGCCCAGCTCCTGATAATTGCTGATAAATGCTCGCTCTGCTCCGGGCTGGTCGCTGAACACGGAGTGCCCGTAAAACAGCTTGCTCCCCGGACGACCCAGCGCATCCATCAGGCTGGGTACGAGATCGATCTGGCTGATCATCGGCGCAAATATGCCGGGCTTCAGATTGCCGGGCGAGTACATGATCAGGGGTATCCGGTAATTGCGGACTGGCAGCCTGGTCTTGCCGGCGACAGAGGCGCAATGATCGGCCACAAATACGAACAGCGTGTCTCTGAACCAAGGGCGAGTTTTTGCGTCTTGAATGAACTTGCCGATGGCATAGTCGGTGTATTTGACTGCCCCTTCCCGGCCTCCCGGCGAGGGTATATCGATGCGACCATCAGGGTAAGTGTACGGACGATGATTGCTGGTCGTCATCACGTGTGCGAAGAAAGGATGTGAAGGCTGCGGACGATGGTCGATTCCATCAATCACGGCGTCGAACAATACCTCGTCAGCGACTCCCCAGACATTTTCGAATACGACGCGATCCGAAGGAATATCGGTACGATCAATTACCCGATAATCGTTCGCACCGAAATAGGCGTTCATATTGTCGAAGTAACCGTAGCCGCCATAGAAGAAGAAGGTATCGACATCTTGATGGGCGAGCACTTCCCCCAGGGTCACCAAATGCGCATTCGCCGGACGGCGAACGATTGCCTGACCGGGAACCGGTGGCGTACCGAGGGAGAGCGCCTCCAGCCCACGCACGGTGCGTGTCCCGGTTGCATACACCTGATCAAAGCGCAATCCCTCTTTTGACAGTGCGTCCAGTTCAGGCGTCAAACCTTTGCTCGTTCCATAGCTGCCGACGTAAGAAGCGGACAGGCTCTCGATGGAAACCAGCACAAGGTTTTTAGGCAAACGGGCAAAATGATCTCCCAGCGCATTCGATGATTTGCTGCCGTTATTTCTGGTGCTGATCCGCTGCACCTCCGGGGAGACCGGTCTGGCGACACCGAGATCGGCGAGCGTTTTTGCTAAGCTATCCTCAGGCAGGGTGCGATAGAACTTCAGGTAATCCAGTTCATTGCGGCGAGCCGCCGCTGCCAGCGTGAAGAGACCGTTGCCAGACAGTTCGTCAGCATACGCATTGATGTTTCCATCCATTTGCTCGACGCTCGTCACCGTGAGAAGCATCGATGGCATTGCCACGGCCGCCAGCACATACCCAAGACGCTGTGGCCAGCGCAGAACGATGGCCGGTCGTTTTCGCATCCAGCCATGCATGGCCCAGACGATGGCGACCGCAAACAAGCCGATGGTCGCCAACAGGCGCCCGACCGGATATGACTCCCGAATATTGCCGATGACCTCGCTGGTGTAGATCAGGTAATCCAGCGCAATGAAGTTCAGGCGGGTAGAAAATTCGATCCAGAAGGTGAACTCGGATACCGCACCAAAGAGCAGCACACAAACAAACGCGAAGAGCCACACCACGCTGAGTATCTGGTGCCATCGGGAAGAGCGCCAACGGCTCGGCAATAATGCCTCATACAGCAGCACCGGCGAGATCATCACCGTGGCAACCACAATGTCGAACCACAGCCCCTTCGCCAGCACTGTCGGCCAGTCAGATAGCGGTACCAGATCAGTACCGGTGTACACCAGCAAGGCCACGCGCAACAGCGCGTACAGAGCGAGCAAAAAAAACAGCAGGCTGATCGGGAGGGATCGAAGCACTGCGGCCGCGGGCGCGGCTTGTGAAGGATTCATGAAAGCGGCCCTGCTTCTTCAGAGGACCACCATTGTGACTCAGCTACCTTGCAAACACCTGTCATGAGCACACCGGAAGCATCGCGGCTTCCGGTGTGCGTCAGGCAGAGTCCCTGCCAGGAAATCTCTTGTCATCAGGTGAGTGGTGCACTGACAGAGAAACGGCTGAAAAACCGCCTCTGATCACCCATCATCCGCCGGAGCTCTCGAATGGGGATACCGGTCGCCTCATGCACTTGCAAGAGAATCTCGCTACTGACGGCCAGACGACGATGCCAGATCTTGCTCACGATCGAAGGAGAGACCCCAACGGCTCTGGCCAGTGCAGAACGCGTCCTTGTACCGAGACGGCGCATCAAGCCTTCAATAAAAAGCTCGGGAGTGTAGTCGACATTGGTATTCATTGCATCCTCCTTGGTCAGACTTTGACCTGACAAGTTTGAGGCTGCACATGAACCGATAAAAGCAGATGAAATCTGAATAAAAACTCGAAAAAACCGGAAATCTTCTGGCAATAATAATTTTTTACCGAAAAGACAATAGACGCTGGTGGGCGTTCATACAGCGATCGAGTGCGAGAGAAATCAGTGAAGGAGTAGCGCAGCCTGAGCAGCAACGCTCAGGCTGCAACACAGCCGGTCATCAAGCCATCAGGCGTGCCGGCGCGGGGCGATAACTTGAGCGGCTTCTCATCAGGCTGACGAGATTTTGCTCGCCCAGACGTTGCTGGAGTCCTCGTGTAGCCACGACCACCGCAGCCGCCCTGACGGACATCGAGGCGAAGATGGAGAGATCGACTTCCTGTGCGAGATTGATCGCCTCTTCCACCACATCGAATTCCATGGCTTCCAGCTGTTTGAGTTCTGCGAGTAATTCGGATCGTTGCATGGGATGATTTCCGTTGGATGAATTCTGTTTCAGTCGAGTCCGATACCACCGGCTCAGCGTTTGCCGACTGCAGCAAGAAGACGCAAGGCTTCCTGCTCGCTGCTCGCCTCGGCTCCCTGCGCATCGTCGGAACTGCTCTCTGTGGGGATGAAATTGCCGTTGATCTCGGCGGCAGGGTTAATTTCCAGAGACTCGTAATACAGGTCGCCAATCACGCGCGCGCCCTCTTGCAGCTCAAGTGATTTGGCGTGAATATCGCCCCACACGGTACCTGCGATGATGGCATTGGTGCAGAAGAGATTGCCGGACAACTTGCCACGCATACCAATGATCACGGTCGTCTTTTCGAGGCTTTTGCCTTTCAGGTCACCGTTGATCGTGCCGTCGACAAAGAAAGTGCCATTGAAATCGATATTGCCCTGAATCGTCGCTTCAAAATCGATTCGGGAGTCTGCCAGCTGTCGATTCGTCAGCATCTGCTTTTCGAGAAATTTCATCAGCAATCCTTCGCCGCACTACGCGGCATCAGATAAATGGGCGCAGTCAAAACACACCGCGCTGAACGGGCTTAGTTTTTCTGAATTACCCAGCACTGTCAACCAAAGTTCGTGTTCATATAAGCAAACACGGAGAATGGACTTTCAGAGTTCACCCTTGTACCTTGATTTATTTAAAAAATTTTTTATAAAGATTTTTTTTAAATAATTCAGGCAAAATTGCACCCCGAAAGTGCGACAAAGTGCGACTATGTATTTTGGCAAGGAAAAAATGAGCAGACTCGTTTTGATATCATTTGGCGCGCTGACTTTATGTACGCTGGCTCAGGCAGAGACGATCCGTTCTGACGGCAGCATTGTGCAATCCAATGGCCGTCACAATACCGTCTCATCGGGTCAGGCTGGCAAGCCCGCGAAGATTGTCAAACCGGCAGTTACACCATCGGCATCTGTTGCGCCGGTCGTGATCGTTCCCGCCGGTCAGGCCACACCGGCACCCGTACCCCCCACAGGCAGATAACACTCTCAAATATGGCTGTTTCTCTTTTTGACAAATATGGTGGCGTGCCCACCGTGACCCGGATCGTTCGGGATTTCCACGAGCGGCTGATGCGCCGGCCCAATCTGCGCCGCTATTTTGAAACAATGGAAGTCGATAGCGTGATTCAGCATCACATCGCGTATGTCTCTTACGCGCTGGGCAAGCCCAATCAGGATTTCACGATGAAAAAGATCCACGACCAGCACATGCAGGCTGGCGTGACTAAGGCCTCCTACAACCATGTCACAGAGATCTTTCTGGCCGTGCTGGAGGACGAAGGCGTGACGCCCGAAGACATGGAGCAGATCGAGGAAACGCTCAAGGCGGTGCGCGGCGAGATCGTCAGCAAGGGACTGGAAAAATAATCGACTGCAGCCGCTCTTGCGCATAATGAAAATACCCGCCAGCTGGCGGGTATTTTCATGGGCGAAAGGGCTTTTTATTTGAGGGGCTGTGTGAACTGCAGCATCATGCCGTTCAGGCCGAGCAGATTCATCTGTATCTGCTGCCCGCTGCTGAACTCCCAGCCCATTGCAGGAACGATGGCGGGAGAGAATCCACCATGATTCAACGGCACCTTGTGCTCATATTTGCCGGTGTAGCCATAAAGCAGGCCCGCGGTCCATTTCACGTACAACTGCGGCTGATCAAGCACATTCCGGTAGATCTCGCCCCAGGGGAAGATATAGGCGCTCTCCTGACCGAAGGAGTTGCTGAAGAAGGCCGCACCGGCCAGCGCACCATTGGCCCGTTCACGCTCAAGACCCACGAGCCATACATGCTCATGCTCATCGCTGGGATGAAAGTGCGAGGTGTAAGGCGATGCGATCAGGTTCAGGTGATCCCCGGGCTTTGAGGACAGATCAAAGCCATCGCCCCAGTCATAAGCGTGCGCGGGAGACGCTGCCAGAAAAGCAGCGACGAAGAGTGCGCCAGCGAAGCGCGCCAGGAAAGAAGTTTTCACAGGTTGTTATGTCAGAGGATAGGAAAACAAGCGTTCGGAGACCCGACGCCAAAATGAATCGCCCGGAACGGTAACATTTATTATTAGCAACAGCAACCATTGGCCGCGTAGTGCACCCCGCTGCCGCCCGGTCGTCGATAACTTCTTTAAAATGCGATCCTTATATCATCGGCAATACCGGGCTCAGGGCGAGCGGTTACCTCCCACAAGCCACGGCTTGCGAGAGCCGATCCACCTTATCCAGACCTGATTCATGTTCCCGACTGACGAAGTGGCCCAGCGCCGTGTGTTCCTCCAGATACTGGCCCTGACCACGGTCATCAAGCTCTGGCTGGCGGCCGCCATTCCCTTTACCGGCGACGAAGCCTATTTCTACCTGTGGGGCATGTATCCCGACTGGGGCGGCTATTACGACCATCCGCCGATGGCGGGATGGTGGCTGTGGGCGCTGCAGCAGGTGTCCTCATCAACGCTCTGGCTGCGCCTGCCTGCCATCATGCTGTGGATCGCCATCACCTTGGGCATGATGGATTTGCTTCGCCGCCTGCAGCCGCACCATGCGGGCAAGGCATGGATGCTGGGCAGCCTGTTCCTCGCGCTGCCGTTTACCTGGCCGCTGAACCTGATCACGACCGACACGCCACTGATTCTGTTCCTGTTCTTTTCAGGCTATGCGTTCCTTCGTGGCGAGCAGTCGGATGATCTCCGCTGGCATGCCGCAGCGGGCGTGCTACTGGGGCTGGCACTGCTGTCGAAGTATTTTGCCGGGTTGCTGGCGATCGCCTATGCGGTGTATTTTTTTCCGCGCGGGCGGCGAGGCTGGCTGAAGCTGATCCTGATCGCGCTGTGCGCGCTGCCCTTCATGCTGCTGAATCTGGCATGGAATTCAACACACTGCTGGAACAACATTCTTTTCAATCTGTTCAACCGCAACGCGGGTTCGCAATTTACAGTATCGCACCTGTTCATCTACTTGCTGATGATGGTTTACCTGCTGACGCCCTGGACGGGGTGGCGGCTCCTGCGCACCGGCGCGGTACGCGGTTACTGGCCACTGGTGAGCCTGTTTGCGGTGCCCTTCACGATCTTCCTGCTGCTCTCCTTCTTCAAGACCATCGGTCTGCACTGGGTACTGGCCTTCCTGCCGTTCTTCTTCCTGTGGGCAGCGGTATCGCTGGATACGCAAGCGCTGGTCGTCCACCGCCGCTGGAACCTGTGGCTGGGCTTGCCGCACATCGTCGCGCTCGCACTCCTGGCTTACCTGCCCAGCAGCACGATTCAGGGAATGAAGCTGCATACCGACATTGTCCTGCATCGCGACGCAAAGGAACTGGTCTCCCTGCTTCGCCAGGACTTGCCGGCTGACGGCACGATCATGACCCAGTCGTACAGCTTCGCCTCCCTGCTTACCTACCACGGTGGCCGCTATGTGCCGGTATTCGGCGGCGGCAGTTTCCATGCACGCTTTGATGACAATGTCACTGATTTTCATGCGTTTGCCGGCAAGGCCATACGCATCGTCAGTACACGCAAGATCGATCCTGCGGGCCTTGAGCCCTATTTTGATTCCGTGACTGTCTCGGAGCGCATGCTCGACGGCGCACGCTTCTGGGTCGCCGATGGGCTGGGCTTCCGCTTCGAGCCTTACTATGAGCAGGTACTGAAGAAAGTGGCAGAGACTTACTATCGTCTTCCCGCTTTTCTGCCGTTGCACGGCTGCCGCTTCATGGAGCAGTACGGGTTCGAGCGGCAGAACCGCTGATAAGAATCAGTCAGCTGCCCTCGGTAGCTGAAGACTTGAACGTCCAGTGCTTGTGCCCCAGATAACTCGAAAACACCGGGATAGTGACACCCACGGCATGCGCAATCTCGGGCACGAAACGAACGATGCCCATCATCGGCAGCAGGTAGTAGGCCAGTAGCATGCTGATCACCCAGGTCTGCAGCACCGCGATCAGGTTCACGAGCACGAACCAGAAAACGCTGCGCTGCATGGACTGGCCACTATCGGTGAACACAAACACGCGCGCCAGCAAAAAGGCCGTGATCATGCCCGTCAGATAGGCCAGCACCACCGCAGAAGAAAAACTCATCCACTGGTTGTAGGCAATGCGCGAACCGAAATTCACCGCAGCCGCGAGGCCGCCGGTGATCACGAAGATCAGGAACTGGCGCGACATGAACTGCCGGATCACTGCACTGCCTCGCGCGCCATCTTGCGCCCAAAACCGATGCTCTCCGAAATGCCCCGGTCTTCAGGATAGTAGTACGAGGTATCCGCGACCCACAGACCCTGAACCGGCAGCGCCACAGGCGGCAGCTTGTCCAGATAGCCGGGGTCGCAGATCGGCTGTGCATGCCGGTAGCGGCTGGCGCGCATATCGAGAAAATCTTCATCCGTCAGTGCAGGATTGATCTTCTTCAGGTAGCGCCGCACCTTGTCGAGAAAGGCCTGATCAGGTTCCGCAAATTTCGGGTGCTCGCCGGGCATGTAAAACGGGACGTAGACGATGCAGTTGTCTAGTGGTCGCAAGTTCGAGTACTCGACCAGCCCCGGAATATCCATGTCGGGATCATTCACGTTCAGCCAGAAATTCTGCGACAACGGCCTTTTCAGCTTGGCGATCACGCATACGACAGCGATGTTTTTCAGCGCAGTGAATTTTTGCATGACCTCCGTGGGGAGGTCTGGCATCAAACGAGGCACATAGGGCAACGGCACCGTGCTGATGACCTTGTCGAAGGTCTCCATACCTTGGGTCGTCTGCACACCTTTAATGCAAGCCTTCTCGATGATCACGCGCTGCACGGGTTCGCCCAGCCGGATGATGCCGCCGTGGCGCTCGATATCGGCCTTCAGTGCATTGAGCAGCGTGGTCGAACCCCCTTCCAGATAACCCAGCTTCTCGCGGAACAGGTTGTAGCGGGAACGACCGATACGGCGTATGCGGCTCCAGGTCCATGCCGCCGACCAATTGCTGCTGTACTCATAGAACTTGTAGTCGAACAAGCGGCGCCACAGCACTTCCCATGCTTCTTCGCCGACCCAGCGGCGTATCCAGCCGGTCGCCTCGACATGATCGAGCGGCTTCCAGTCAGTGCGCTTGGTGCACAAGAAAGCATGCAGTCCGTAGCGAAATTTGGCGATCAGGCTCAGACCGCGAAAACCCAGCAGCGCAAACGGATTGCCCCAGGGCTGCATCCGGTTCTGGTACCAGTAACCCATCTTCGTTTCGGTCCAGCGCATCTTGCCGGCGATGCCCAGCTCCGCCAGCACCTGCAGGAAAGCCGAGTCAGACGTGCAATGAAAATGGTAATAACGCTCGATCTCCAGACCCGAGAAATCAAAGCAGGCAGTCATGCCACCCACACGATCATCGGCTTCGAACACCACTGGCTGATGGCCGTCGCGTGCGAGCTGGTACGCGACCGCCAGACCCATAGGACCAGCGCCCAGCACGGCAATACGTTGCGATGGCTGCGACATGCTCAGAACTCCAGAACGACCCGGCTGTAGACCGGGTGACGGAAGGTTTCTTCGACGGCGGCCGCAAACGGCGTGCAGCGAACACCGAAGATGTCCGGCCAGTCGATGACCTCAAACTCATCCCGCGCAACCAGCGCCTGCAGCTGCTGCGTGGTGAACGGCGGATGACGGTCGAACAAGCTCCAGAGCCAGAGCAGAAAATAAAACAGGCTGTAGGGGATCTTCATGATCATGGTCCGTGCACCGGTGACACGCCGAATCTCGCGAATGATATCGATGTAATCGATTTTTTCATGGCCGGAGATATTGAAGATGCCTTCACGTCGGCCACTTTCGATGCAGCTGATGATGATGTTGCAGAAATCCCCCACATACAGCGGCTGCCGCAAATAGCGCCCATGACCCGGCACAGGAAACACCGGCACCTTTTGCATGAAGCGCGACAGCCAGCCGAGATGCTTGCGGTCGAACCAGCCGAACATCAGTGTGGGCCGCAGCACCGGACAGGGGATGCCGCTCTCCAGCACCATCTGCTCCTGCAGTTTCTTGGTATTGGTATAGAAGTCATCCGCGACCGATTCCACCACCGACGAGCTGATATGCACCAGCTGCTGCACCTGACCCGCGCGTATCGCGTTGAGCACATTGCGTGTTGAGGTCAGATTGTTGCGCTCGAATTCCGCATAGTCGGTACCACCGATCTGCGCCTGCAGCATCACCACGACGCGCGCCTGACTGAAATGCCGTTGCCAGTCGCCCGGCTCAGCGAGATCAGCGTATTCGATCACGATATCGGGATGCATGCGACGCAAGACGTCGAGGTTCGCGCGATGCTTGTCCAGCACGACCAGCTCGGTATAGCCGCGCGCTTTCAGTCGTGCGACCAGATTCTGCCCGACCAGTCCGGCACCGCCGGGCAGGATGATTTTCTGTTCTGTCATTCAGATATTCAGCTTATTGAAAATGGCACGCGGCAGATGCCGGATCACCATCATGATCAGCCACCATTTGGCCGGCGCGTACACCACGGGCTCACCCTGCGCGATCGCTTCGACAATGCGGCGCGCCACGTCGTCGACTGGCGCGAGTCCGCGCTGGGGCAGATGCGACGTCATCGGTGTGGCCGTCGGTCCGGGCTTGATCAATACGACCTTCACACCCGAGTTCGCAAGCCGATGCTGTAAGCCCTGCAAATAGCGTTCGACCATGCCCTTGGCGGCACCGTAGACATAATTCGTCTTGCGCCCGCGATCGCCCGCGACCGAGCCAATCACCGCCAGCGTGCCTTTGCCACGCGCTTCCATCACGCCCGCAAAAGCTTCTGCAAACAATACCGGCGAGACGCCATTCACTTCCAGCGCATCGCAGGCCAGCGACAGATCGTGCTCGCAGTCTTTCTGCACCGGCAGGCTGCCATGCGCGATCAGCACCACGTCGACCGGGCGTTCAGCAGCCAGCGTGGTCGCCAGCCGTGCGATCGCTTCCGGATCGTTGAAACTGGCTTCGAGCGCGGTAATCGTCGACTGCGGGCTGCGCACGCGCAGATCGGCAGCGACACGGGAAACGCGCACCAGATCTCGGCCAACCAGTATCAACTCGACCGCGGCACGTGCCCAAAGGCGCGCGCAATGCTCGGCGATGGCCGAACTGGCGCCTATGATCACGATGCGTGGCTTGGACAAAACGTGTTCTCCGTTGAATGAGAATCTGGCTGCGGATCAGCTACAGATTCACTACCCAATTAACTACCCAGCAGCCGCCGTGACATCGCCGAGCTGATGCCGGGGTCGCGCAGCGACAAAAATTCTTTCAGCCGAGGATACCCTGACTCGAACAGATCAACGGGCATGCGCGCATCCTTCGCCATATAGAGCCTGCCCCTGCATTCGCGCACGATCGCATCCAGCGCCGCGAGCAATTGCAACGTGGACTCGCCCTGATTCGGGAAATCCAGCGCCAGCGTGACGCCCGGCATCGCAAAACTGAGCATGCCTGCCGGCTGGCGGTTACCAAAGGTCTTGAGGACAGCCAGAAACGAGCCCGTGCCGGAACGCGCAATGCGCCTCAGCATCGCCTGCACGGCCTGCTGACCGACGTCGCGCGGCAGCACGCACTGATACTGAAAAAATCCTCGTGGCCCGTAGATGCGGTTCCAGTCGCGCACATTGTCAAGCGGATGGAAGAACGCTTCGTAATGCTGCACCGATCGGCGGTTGGCTTTTTTCAAATGAAAATACAGCGCATTGAAAGGCCGCAGCGACAGCCGATTCACCAGCGATATGGGTGGCACGGCGGGCACGCGCAATGAACGCGACGCACGCGGCGAATCGTTGCCCGCATCAACCGCATTTGCGCGCATGAAGATGCCCCGTCCTTCGCCATTGAGACAATCGACCCACGATACGGTGTGCTCCCAGTCGGCTTCGGACGCATCCGAGAAGGCAAAAAATTCTGACAGATCGCGATACGGCAGCGTCTCTACGGACAGCCAGGGGCCGGGCACACGCTTTAATTGCAGCTCGGCTTCGGTGATGACACCCGTGAGGCCCAGCCCGCCCACGGTAGCCTCGAACAGGGCTTCGCCCGGCCTGCATTCGGACAGACTGCCATCGGTGCGCGCCAGCGACAAGCCGCGCACATGATCACCGAAGCTGCTCGCCCGATGATGGTTCTTGCCATGAATGTCATTGGCAATCGCACCGCCGACCGTGACGAATTGCGTGCCCGGCACCACCGCCAGCATCCAGCCGCGCGGCACGCACAGTCGCTGGATGTCGCGTATCAGTACGCCCGATTCGCAGACCAGCCGCCCATGATGCTCGTCAAAGGCAATGAAACGATCCAGTCCGGTGGTATCCCACAGCACGCCGCCGGGATTCAGGCAGACATCGCCGTAGCTGCGGCCCATGCCATACGCCAGACCGTATGCGTCGCGCTTCATGCGCGCCGAGACCTGCATCCGGTCAGACAGCGGATGCACCTGATGCTCGAACTGCCCCAGCCGCCCCCAGGAAGTCACGGCGACCATGACCAGCCCTTCGATGCCGCTGCCAGCACCAGCGCGAAGGCCAGGCCCGACAGCAGACTGGCGCGATCGCGTAACGCAAATAGCAAGGGATCGTCATGCATCTGCCCGCGATGCGCCTTCATCCAGATCCAGCTGACCCAGAACAGCATGACGGGTACTGCGCACCACATGACGGCCGGTGACTGATACAGCTTCACCACCGCCTCGCTGTTCAGGTACAAGGCCAGAACAACGACGGATGCATAGCCCGAAGTGATGCCCAACGATTGCACCAGAGGCGCGTCGGAAATGAGGTAGCCGCGGCCATGGGCTTTTTCTTTGCCTGCATCGGCCTGCACGATCAGCTCGGCGTAGCGCTTCACGAAGGCCAGCGACAAGAATAAAAAGACAGCGAAAGCCAGCAGCCAGAATGACAGCGGTATGCCGGCCGCACCGGCACCCGCGATAATGCGCACGGTGTACAGCATGGCCAGCACGAGGCAGTCGACCAGCATCAGGCGCTTCAATCCCCACGAATACGCGCAGGTCAGCAGAAAATAGAACACGAGCCAGCCCATGAACACCGGCCCGACCGGCAGCGCGAACAGGACAGCATTCACCAGCAGCAGCGGCACCAGTATCACGCCCTTTACCACCGGCACCTGACCGGAGGCGAAAGGCCGCTCTCGCTTACGTGGATGATGGCGGTCGCTGTCGAGATCAAACAGATCATTCGCGACATAGACTGCGGACGCGCACAAGGAGAACGACAGGAAGGCCAGCAGCATCGCTGTGCCCGTGCCGGGATCCGGTATCTGATGGGCGGCCAGCGGTGCTATGAACAGCAGCAGATTCTTCATCCACTGGTGCAGCCGGAGCACGCGCGGCAGCTGCGCCGACGACGCTGGCATCGGCGTGAACACCTGCTCGACCTGACAGCATGCCCGTGCCTGCTGCTCGACTGCACGGGAGGCGTTTACGACGATTGCGTGTCGCGCGGCCTTCCAGACCTCCACGTCATCCTGAGAATTGCCGGCGTAATCAAAGCCCTGATGACCGAAGCGTGCTTCGAGCGCAGCGGCCTTGTTTCGGGCGCTGAGGTTATGCCGGCCATCGCTGGCCATCACCTCATCGAACAACCCAAGGTGAGCAGCAACGGCATCCGCTATCGACTGGTCCGAGGCTGTACACAGGATCAGGCGTCGTCCCTGCTGGCGTTGTGTCTTCAGCCAGTCGATCAATGGCTGGTTGTAAGGAAGCGAGGGCGCATCGAATTCGGTAAGGCCAGCGAGCCTGGCTTTGAGGTGCGCCTTGCCCTCTGCCAGCCATGACGGTATGCGCAATGCCATCAGAGGATGCGAGCGCAAGGCGCGAATCGCAGACTCGTGGAGCGTATCCGTCAGGATCAGAGTGCCATCTAGATCAACGGCCAGCGGGATGGAAGTCAAATGCCGGTCCTCGGGGACGAAACTGGGCGTTATTGTAAATCAGCGGGGATGCCAGGGAGAAATCGGGTTGAACAGCAGCACGGCACAAGCCGTCGACGCGGAGCGCACTGAAAAAACCCCGGTGTTCTGCCAGATCATACGGGTCTCTTGCCGGTTGGCGACCGGGCGAGGCCTTACTGATAATCTTTGATCATCGCCTCGATCGCATCGTTGATGCTCGAGACGCTCTTTTCGAGAATCACACAATCCTCTGCCTCAGCAGAAAGCCGCTTCGATTCCACATAAATCGGCAAGATGTCATTCAATCGAAACTCCGGTATCTGCATGTCCATCGTATTGAGCGTCCTGACAGTCATCAGAATGGAAAAAAACGAAAGACGGTAATACAGCGCGACCGATGCGGTATCCGAGAGCTGATTCTCGGTGACATATTTGTCGAACAAGGTCTTGATCGTATCGATCAGGTGCAGGCGCTGCGATGGAATATCGAAGTCTCTGGCCAGCTGTTGTTTGGCTAGTTGCCATTTTCTGTGGAGGTCTTTGTCTGGCATTTTCTCGTTCTCCCTCAGACAGACCACGCGGTCTGGCGCGCTGGCCAGACCGTACCCCGAAAATCAATCCATTGGCGTTCAGATACGCTGAGATCCCTTGACGCCTACCTCTGCGACACGGCATCCACCACCGCCAGCGCCGTCATGTTCACGATTCGGCGCACTGTCGCCGACGGCGTGAGCACATGGACCGGACGCGAGCAGCCGAGCAGGATGGGACCGATGGCCACGCCATTGCCGGCAGCTACCTTCAGCAGGTTGTAAGCGATGTTGGCTGAATCAATGTTCGAGAACACCAGCAGGTTGGCATCGCCCTTGAGCGGCGTGTCGGGCATGGTCTGCTTGAGCAGGTGAGCATCCAGCGCGGTATCGCCATGCATCTCGCCATCCACTTCGAGATCCGGCGCGCGTTCACGAATGATGGCCAGCGCATCGCGCATTTTTTTTGCGGACTCGCTGTTGCTGCTGCCGAAGTTCGAATGCGACAGCAGCGCAGCCCGCGGGTGCAGGCCGAAGCGGCGCATTTCTTCCGCTGCCATCACCGTGATTTCGGCGATCTGCTGAGCTGTCGGATTTTCGTTCACGTGCGTGTCGACCAGCACCACCTGACGATCTTGCAGCACCAGCGCATTCATCGCGGCATAGGTGTTGACTCCGGGACGTTTGCCCAGGACCTGATCGACGTAATGCAGGTGCAGCGTGGTAGTGCCGAAGGTCCCGCAAATCATCCCATCGGCATCGCCTTTGTGAATGGCCATCGAACCGATCAGCGTATGACGGCGGCGCATTTCCAGTTTTGCGTATTGCTCGGTGACGCCCTTGCGGCGGGTCATCGAGAGATAAGTCTCCCAGTACGAGCGGTAGCGCTCGTCGCGCTCGGGATTGATGACATCGAAATCGATGTCAGGACGAATGCGCAAGCCATAGCGTTCAATGCGCTGAGCCAGAACGGCCGGGCGGCCAATCAGTATCGGCTTGGCCAGACCTTCGTCAATCACCACCTGCACCGCACGCAGAACGCGCTCTTCCTCACCCTCGGCAAAGACGATGCGCTTTTTCGCGGCGGGGGCTTTCTTGGCCATCGCAAACACCGGCTTCATGAAGCTGCCGCTGTGGTACACAAACTGCTGCAGCTTGTCGATGTACGCTGTCATATCGCGGATCGGGCGCGACGCAACACCGGAGTGCTCAGCAGCCTTTGCCACGGCGGGCGCGATCTTGAGCATCAGACGCGGATCGAAGGGCTTGGGGATCAGATAATCCGGACCAAACGACAGATTGGTCACGCCATAGGTCGTTGCCACCACATCCGACTGCTCTGCCTGCGCGAGTTCCGCAATCGCATGCACCGCAGCGATCTCCATCTCGCGCGTGATCGTGGTCGCACCGCAATCCAGCGCACCCCGGAAGATGTACGGGAAGCACAGCACATTGTTGACCTGATTCGGGTAGTCCGAGCGGCCGGTCGCAATGACGGCATCGTCACGCACGGCGCGCACTTCCTCCGGCAGAATTTCGGGCGTCGGATTGGCCAGTGCCAGCACCAGCGGACGATCCGCCATTGCACGCACCATGTCTGGCTTGAGTACACCGCCGGCCGACAAGCCAAGGAAAATATCCGCGCCGGGAATGACCTCCGCCAGCGTGCGCGCCTTGGTGTCTTGCGCAAAGCGTTCCTTGTCGGGATCCATCAGTTCCTTACGGCCCTTGTAGACCACACCGGCGAGGTCAGTGACCGTGATGTTCTCGATCGGGAAGCCGAGGTCAACGATCAGGTCCAGACAGGCCAGTGCGGCAGCACCCGCACCGGACACCACCAGCTTGCATTGCTTCAGATCTTTGCCCACGACCTTCAGGCCGTTGAGGATCGCTGCACCAACGATGATCGCCGTGCCATGCTGGTCATCATGGAACACCGGTATCTTCATCCGGTCGCGCAGTTTGCGCTCGATGTAGAAGCACTCGGGCGCCTTGATGTCTTCGAGGTTCACGCCGCCGAAGGTCGGCTCCAGCGCGGCAATGATGTCGCACAGCTTGTCGGGGTCGGTCTCATTGATCTCGATGTCGAACACATCGATGCCGGCAAACTTCTTGAACAGCACGCCCTTGCCTTCCATGACCGGCTTGGCGGCGAGCGGGCCGATATTGCCCAGACCGAGCACTGCGGTGCCGTTGGTGATCACGGCCACCAGATTGCCGCGCGCGGTATAGCGGAAGGCGTTTGACGGCTCGGCGGCGATCTCTTCACACGCCGCTGCGACACCGGGCGAGTAGGCCAGCGCCAGATCGCGCTGGTTGGTGAGCTGCTTGGTGGGCGTGACGCTGATTTTGCCGGGGGTGGGGAATTCGTGATATTCGAGGGCTGCCTGGCGAAATTGCTGGCGAAGCTCTTGCTGATTGCGATCGGAATCCATTCGGGGCAGCTTTCTTTGGTGCGTATTCGAAGGCGGTCGATTTTATCAGACCATCGCATTCCCCATGAAGCAAGCACTGTCTGCCGGCCTGCGCTTGAGCGCCCTTCTCGGCACCCATGACCGGTTCGGTACAATCCGCGGATGTTGTCTGAATTCCAGCTGATCGAACGCTACTTCCAGCGCGCACCTCGCCCCTCGGGACCGGTGCGGCTTGGGGTGGGCGACGACTGCGCGCTGTTGAAAGTGCCAGAGGGCGAGGTGTTGGCGACCTCGACCGACTTGCTGGTCGAGGGACGCCATTTTTTTGCGGGCGCCGACCCCCGCGCACTCGGACACAAAACACTGGCGGTAAACCTCTCCGACCTGGCCGCAATGGGTGCACGTCCGCTGGGCTTCACCCTGGCACTGTCTCTGCCGTCGGCCGACGAGGACTGGCTCAAGCCGTTCTCCGAAGGTTTGCTCGCGCTGGCCGATGCCCATCAGATCGAACTGATCGGCGGTGACACCACGCGCGGCCCGCTGACCCTCTGCGTGACCGTATTCGGCAGCGCGCCCGAGAACTTGGCGCTCAGGCGCAGCGGCGCACGTCCGGGAGATGACCTCTGGGTGTCGGGCAGTCTGGGCGACGCCAGGCTCGCACTGGCCGCGCTGCTGGGCGAGATTGCGCTCGATGCCGACCAGCTGGCAGTTGCCGCAGAACGCTTGCACACACCGACTCCCCGCAATGCGCTGGGACTGGCGCTACGAGGCATTGCGAGTGCCGCCATCGATGTATCGGATGGCCTGCTGGGCGATCTGGGCCATATTCTGAAAAGCTCAGGCACCGGAGCCCTCGTCCATGCAGACGCCCTGCCCTTCGGCCTTGCACTGTCGCGCCGCGCCCCACACGAACAGCGAGAATGCGCACTCACCGGCGGCGATGACTATGAACTGTGCTTCTGCGCACCGGCCACCCTCCATGACGCCGTGCTCGAGGCTGGCCGACAGAGCCAGACCGCAGTCACCCGCATTGGCAGCCTGCGTGCGGAACGCGGCGTGCAGCTGGTGGATGCCAACGGGCAGACACTGACCATCAAGGGCCACTCCTTCGATCATTTCACTTCATGATGACTCCCGAGCCGACGACAGAAGCCGCTGTAGAAACGCCTGCGCCCACCCCGCCACGCAGACCGACTGCGGAATTCATGCTGTCCCATCCCGCCCACCTGTTGGCGATCGGCTTCGGCAGCGGGCTGTCGCGATGGGTGCCCGGCACCGTCGGCACCTTGTTCGGCTGGCTCTTGTTTCATGCGATGTCGGTGAGATGGCCGGAGGTGCTGACCCCCACGGTGTGGGGCGTCCTGATCGTTGGAGGCTTTGTGATCGGTGTCTGGGCATGCGAGCGCACAGGGCGTGCGCTCGGAGTCCCCGATCATGGCGCGATGGTCTGGGATGAGATCATCGCGATCTGGCTCGTGATGCTGTTTGTCACGCCGGCCAGTTTCAAAACGCAGCTGGCTGCTTTTCTGGTCTTCCGTGTCTTTGACATGACCAAGCCGCCGCCCATACGGCAGTTCGAGAAGCGCTTCAAAGGCGGATTCGGCGTCATGGGCGACGATATCCTTGCTGCGTTTTTTACGCTGCTCACACTTGCGCTATGGCGCTTTTGGTAAATCCCTGACACCATGACGGCATTGCACCCCCGGAGGCCACCATGGACACGCTGAACGAACTTTCCCTGCAAGTCGGCCACGCCCTGAAGCAAAAAGGCTGGCTGCTGGCCACCGCAGAATCCGTCACCGGCGGCGGCATTGCTCAGCTGATTACTGATATCGCCGGCTCTTCCGAATGGTTTGACTGTGGCTTCGCGACTTACTCCAACAGCTCAAAGACCCAATTCCTCGACGTGCCCGAAGCCCTGATCGCGCAGCTGGGCGCAGTCAGCGAAGAAGTCGCTGCCGAAATGGCCAAAGGCGCTCTGATCAACACCAACGCCGATGTCGCCCTGTCGACCACCGGCATCGCCGGCCCAACGGGTGCAGTACCGGGCAAACCCGTGGGCACCGTATGCTTCGGATGGGCGCATGGCAAAGTCGTTCACACCGAACGGCTGGTTTTTACCGGGGATCGTCACGCGGTACGCGAGCAGACCATTGTGCATTCGCTCAAGGGCTTGCTGAAATTTCTTGAGCGGTTCTGACGGAATGAGTGCCCGCTTGCTTGTAAACAAGGTCGCATGAACCGAAAAGAATTTCGGACCACCTCATCGACAATGAGCTCACGTATCCCTGCAAAGGCCTGCAAAGGGACACTCACTTTGTTTTTCGTTTTGAATCACTCCACGCGGGACTTCTCATTGCTGTCATTTTTATCTTGGATAAAAACGATCCTATCCAATAATCGATCAACCAAGACAAATTCAACCTCTGCATGATCTGCAGATCGAACCAGAGTTCGAATAAAGATCGCCAGTACATCGCATCTTACGTTTTGCGAATGATGCCATCCAAAAATTGGATTTCATTTCCCTTCTCTCCTACATCTGATCACACTGAGCGCTCCGTTGCCTTGGGAGGCTCTCGTTAGGTAGTGATCCTCTCCCGATCCCCGCGATCGCTCATCACTCTTCCTGCCGGGGGCAGCTCAAGGCGCGGACCCTTCGGGGTTTACACATTTCCGAGCACCGGAGCAAGCAGTGAAGCGCCCGGCCTGTCACAGAAAAATTCTTTCACCATGTTGAAAAGCTTTTTTAAGTACTTGGCTGCGGGCCTCGCGGTGTTTACAGCATCGACCGCTATCGCCTACGACAATTCTCGCAGTCCGTCTTTCGAAGCAGCCAGGGTCGGGAGAGGTTTCGAGAACATCAGCATTCATCCGAATGGAGATGAATGGCTGGTTTCGGAGTTCAGTAATGCATTTACGCCTCATAAGGCCGGCTATCTGCTCATCTACAACCTGAGGGATCACTCATATCAACGGCTGGATCTGCCTATGAATTACAGCTATCTGGGCGCCAGTTTCTCCTCTACCGGGGAGAAGATTCTCTTCATCCGACAGCCTCCTTCAAGAAAAGGAGGGCATGACGATGTGATGAATAGCTATGCGCAAGGCGAAATCGTGATCATGAACCGTGATGGCAGTGACTATCGCGTCTTGCCCATGCCGCCAAACCGGGTTGTCTGCCCAACGCTATCACCCTCCGGAACAAAGCTGGCCTATCTGGTGGCAAGTTCCGATAAACCGCCGGCGCGGTGGACTTTTATGGCGTATTACGACATCTGGGAATTTGATTTGAATTCGGGGGAAAACCAACTTTTTGCGGGTCCGTTGACGTTCTATCACGCCACCATGATCAGTTATTTGTCTGAGTCGGAAATCATTGCCAGCGCCATGTTTCCTTACCATACGGGGACCGATGAGCATTATGGCTCTTTTAGCCAGTACCAAGGCAGCGAGATTTTTCGCATCAAGCGCGGAATACGATTTGCTCCGGAGCCTATTTACTACGATCTGCCTTTCGCAAAATTTCCCTCAGTCGACCAGCAGGGAAATATTTTTTACGAAACGGCTCCCTCGAAAATAGGTTTTTCTCTCACCAGAAAAGATATACATGGCAACACCACGATTTGGCGAGCACCGAGGATGAATATGGCTGCTGTTTCCCA
>JACCDI010343076.1_pt1 | contig 28872 bp, 27 predicted proteins | sample 7442791 | NCBI WGS metagenome assembly JACCDI01 (sample SAMN15323434, study PRJNA562643) | freshwater metagenome | isolation source: river surface water | place: USA:Blue River Watershed | collected 2017-08-15
CCAGCACGGAATTCCATTGCATGGGTTTTACCATCGCGGCGGATAGTGAGCCTTAACCAATCAGATAACGCGTTGACTACTGAAACACCGACACCGTGTAGTCCACCCGAAACCTTATAACTATTTTGGTCAAATTTACCGCCCGCATGAAGTTCTGTCATGACGATTTCAGCAGCTGAGCGACCAAATTCATCATCTTTATGAATATCGGTAGGAATGCCACGCCCATTGTCTGTTACTGAAATTGAATTGTCGGTATGAATCGTTACAACAATGTCATCACAGTGACCAGCTAATGCCTCGTCGATCGCGTTATCGACAACCTCGAAAACCATGTGATGAAGACCAGTACCGTCGTGCGTATCGCCGATGTACATACCAGGACGCTTTCGAACCGCTTCAAGCCCTTTAAGCATCTTGATTGAAGATGCGCCATAGCCTTGTGTCTGATCCTGGATTTCTTCTTGTGTCATCGTAATGTTTGCTTTATCAGTTTTCGCGTCGAGAAAAGGGTTGGGTAAATCAAATTAGATGCGCATCGGCATCACAACATATTTAAATTCAGGGTCCTCTGGGGTGGTTAACAATGCACTTGCATTCGGGTCTTGTAAGGCAATTTGAACTGTTTTGTTTTTCAAATTTGAAAGAACATCAAGTAAGTATTGGACATTGAAACCAATATCAACAGAATCTCCTTGATAGGGTACTTCGAGTTCTTCAGAAGCCTCCTCTTGTTCCGCGTTCGTCGATGAGACCCTGAGGCATCCAGACGCCAACGTTAACCGGACACCTTTGAATTTATCAGTCGTCAAAATAGCAGCTCGTTGCAGAGCACCCAGAAAAACATCACGGTCAATCGTAAAGTGCTTCGTATGGCCAGATGGAATGACCCGCTGATAGTCGGGAAACTTACCTTCGATCAGCTTAGATAGCAGTTCAATCTGGTCAAATCCAAAACGCGCTTGGTTACTGGCGAATTCGATCGTAACAGGATCATCAGAATCATTAAGAAGCCGTTGAAGCTCCAAGACTGCTTTTCTCGGAATGATGACCTCTTGACGGTCCCCTTTAAGGTCGATCGTGACGCCGTCATCTGAGGCTTTTACCGCTGCAAAGGCTAAACGATGACCGTCAGTTGCAACCGCTTTCAGACTATCTTTATCGATGACTAGTAAAAGGCCGTTCAGGTAATAGCGAATATCTTGCTGGGCCATTGCAAAATGCACCAGGTGCAATAAGTGTTTCAACGATTTTTGGTTTAAGCCAACTTTCGCGGGATATTGGTCAGCTTGGGCAACGGTTGGAAATTCTTCGGCTGCTAAGGTTTGTAATGTAAATTTTGATTTTCCTTGTGCTAACACCAACTTTTTATTGGCATATGACATCGTGATTTCTTGTTGTTCTGGTAACGCACGAAGGATGTCAAGGAGTTTTCGAGCAGCAACGGTAGTTGAACAATGATCGGAACCCAAACCCATTTCAGCGTGTGTCTGTATTTGCATTTCAATATCGGTGGAGCAAAACGAGACATGGGCCGCAGACTTGTTGATAAGGACGTTAGACAAAATCGGAAGTGTATGCCGTCTTTCGACGATACCAGTAACCGTTTGAAGTGGTTTTAGTAAGGCATCCCGTTGTGCTTTGATTAGTATCATGATGTCTATAGTTTCAAATTAGTAGTCGTAGTTAAGCGCGGCAATATCTGTGGATAAGGTCTTTACGATGCGGTGTGATCTAGCGCGAGCGATGCTGACAAGATTGTGAATAAGTATTTTGGTTGCGCCTGGGCCTGTTAAGAATTTCGAAAGCGAAGCGAGGTTTGGCAAAGTTATGCATGATCTGTAATGACTTATCCACAGCTTATCCCTTCAGTTGTTGTTCAAGAATATGAAGCTGGTGATTTAATTCTGCGTTCCGGTTACGTTGTTCTGATATTTTTTTCACGGCATGAAGGACGGTGGTGTGATCTCGACCGCCAAATAAGTCACCAATTTCAGGGAAACTTTTCTGGGTTAATTCCTTTGCAAGATACATGGCAATTTGCCTTGGCATTGCAATATTCGCGGGCCGGCGTTTGCTGTACATGTCGGCCACTTTGATGTTGTAGAAGTCTGCTACTGACTTCTGAATGTTTTCTACTGAGATGAGGGTTTTCTGAATGGACAGAAGATCTCGAAGCGCTTCCTTGACGGTTTCTAAGCTTGCGGTTGTATTGTGAAAATCACAGTAGGCGATGATTTTTTTCAGGGCCCCCTCTAGTTCACGAACGTTAGAGCGAAGCTGCTTAGCAATGAAAAACGCTTCTTCTTCCCCCAGGGCAAAACGTTCCTGCTCAGCCTTTTTCATCAGAATTGCTACACGCATTTCTAATTCCGGCGGCTCGATGGCAACAGTGAGCCCCGAAGCGAACCGTGTGACGAGACGAGGGTTAATCTCGCCGAGTTCTGTGGGATAGGTATCGCTCGTAATAATGATTTGTTTTTGTGCTGCAATGAGTGCTTCAAACGCATAAAAAAACTCTTCCTGCGTTCGTTGTTTGCCTGCAAAAAACTGAATGTCGTCGATCAGCAAAAGGTCTAGCGAATGGTAGTACCGTTTAAATTCATCAAACGATTTCCGCTGGTATGCTTTGACCACATCGCTGACATAGGCTTCAGCATGGATGTATCGAACACGAGCGTTCTGGTTTCTGGCTAAGAGACTATTGCCAACCGCGTGGATAAGGTGACTCTTCCCGAGACCAACACCACCATAAAGGAAAAGCGGGTTGTAACCACGTCCTGGATTGTCTGCCACTTGTAACGCCGCTGCGCGAGCGAGTTGATTCGCCTTTCCTGGGACAAAAGTCTCGAAGGTCCAGGTGGAAGTAAGGCGGCTTTGTTGTTGCGGGCTTATATCGATTGCCACGCTGGTCGTTTCTTCGATCGGTGGCGTTGAACTTAATTCATCCTGATGATTGGCATCATTATTTGTCCGTACAGGTTTTGAGTCGGCTGAAACGGATTCAACGTCCTGTCCTTGAAATACTTCGATTTCAAGTTCCACAGGTGTCCCTAATGTCTGCGACCACCAGGCACTGAGAGGGGTGAAAAATTGGTTTTTTGCCCAGTTCTGTTTGAATCGAGTCGGGGCCCCCAAAACAACCCGGCAACTGCGGTCCATGTGGTCGATCCGGAGTAGTTCCAGAGGCTTAAACCACGTCTGAAACTGCTGGTTTGGGAGCTCACGCTCAAAATGCAAAAGACAGTCTTGCCACAAGGATTCCATGGGCTGGATTTTAACTGAGAACCTGAGTTATCCACAGGCCTGGTTTGCCCTGAGAAGCCCAGATGGCCAAGAAAAACCGTATACTGTCGGGTTCCTTTGGAAATTTTTTATTGAGTTAGGAATGCAATCATGAAACGTACTTTTCAGCCCTCAGTGGTTCGCCGCAAGCGGACGCACGGCTTTCTGGTCCGAATGAAAACGCGTAGCGGCCGTGCAGTGATCCGGGCCCGTCGTGCAAAGGGTCGTAAACGCCTGGCTGTCTAAGCATCAGGGTTTGTCGGGTGTCTTGAGATGGGCAAGCGAATTGGTCGCTTGCAGACACCGGAGGCGTTTAGGCAGGCGCTGATGACGCGACCGTTGTCGCGTTCCGGTGGGTTTTCGGTCTATACAATTTCTTCAGATGAAGTCGATCGCCTGGGTTTCGTCTTGCCCAAAAAACTGATCCGTCGGGCGGTCCAAAGAAATCAGATTAAGCGCTGGTCTCGAGAATTGCTTCGTACCTTAAAAACGGATGACTCCCCTAAGATCGCCTTTGTGGTTCGGGCAAACGCCGCTTTTCCGATGCCCGATTGGCATGGGCGCGGCAAACAAGAGGCACGATTAGCCTTGACACTCATGTTTCAAAAAGGATTGACATTGCTGAACGAAAGAGCGGTTGTATGACACAGCACTCTTCTTTTGGTATCGCCTTGAAACTTGGTGCTTATGTTGGAATCGGGCTGGTCCGTCTTTACCAATGGACAATACGTCCCATTATTGGTCCCCGTTGTCGTTTTTTACCTCATTGTTCAGATTATGCGATTGAAGCGATTGATCGTCATGGTCTGTTTTCGGGCGGATGGCTGACTGCTAAACGACTTGGTCGTTGTCACCCGTGGTGTCAAGGAGGGCTTGACCCAGTACCAGAGGTTCTGGATAGTCGGTCATCCCAAGCGTCGTCTCAATCTTTTTCTTCTTCGGATTAGGTCTTATGGATACTCGTCGTGCCATTTTGTGGGTTGTTTTCTCGATCTCTTTGCTCATGCTTTGGGACGCCTACATGCGTCACACGGGCCAAGGATCGATGTTTGGTCCACAGACGCCGAAGACACAGCCGGCGACGACGGCATCGCCAAACGGCGCAGCGCCAGCGGTGGGAAGCAGCGCGGCGGTACCGTTGCCGAAAGATGGGCCGCCTGTGGCAGCGGTAACGTCTGCAACAAAAGCAGCGGTGCCCACCCCGTCATCTCCCGCGGCACCTGTTGCTGGGACAACAGCGTCCGTATCAGGCGAGAAATTTCTTCTCAAGAACAAAGAGCTCATATTAGAAATTGATTCCCTCGGCGGGAAAATTGTGAAAGCGGTGCTTTTAAATCAGGCGTCGGATGCCTATGAGGGCAATCGCGTTGTTTTGTTTGATCAGAATAGCCAGCGGCGTTATGAGGCGCAGTCTGGACTTGTTGGCAGCTCGTCACAGCAGATTGCGTATCCCAACCATACGACACTCTTTAAAAAAGCACCGCTTCGCGAAGGGCTTGATCCCGATCGTCACCTTGCTGTTGTTGCAGAAGCTGGCGGTGTCAAACTCACTAAAACATATTCGATTGATGAAACAGGATTTGTCATTCGAGTAGCCCATACGGTTCAGAATACTGGCGCTGACCCGGTGAACCCAATGGTCTATCTGCAGCTGATGCGCGATGGTAACCGCCCCCCTGGAGAGAGTCAGTTCTATCAGACATTTATTGGTCCGGCCGTCTATACCAACGAGGGTAAGTTCCAAAAAATCGACTTCAGTGATATCGAGAAGAACAAAGCAAGTCACGTCAAGAGTGCAAGCGATGGCTGGCTTGGGATTGTTCAACACTATTTTGTAAGTGCTTGGGTTCCTAAAAATGAAGCGCCGCGAGAGTTTTACACTCGTCGAATTGAGAACAATCTTTACAGCGTTGGGATGATTCAGGCGCTTCCGGTAGTGGCCCCAGGGGCGCAACAAACCCATGAGGCTATTTTGTTTGCTGGCCCACAGATTCAAGACACGCTTGAAAAATTGGCGCCGGGGTTGGATCTGGTGGTGGATTACGGCTGGTTGACGTTTTTAGCAAAGCCCATTTATTGGCTGCTGGAAAAGCTCTATGACGTAGTGGCCAACTGGGGCTGGGCAATTGTTCTATTGACGATTGTGATCAAACTCATCTTCTATCCGTTGTCCGCCGCGAGCTACAAGTCAATGGCGAAAATGAAGGCCGTTACGCCAAGGCTGATGAAGCTTCGCGAGGTCTACGCGAATGACAAGGCAAAGCTTAATCAGGCGATGATGGAGCTCTATAAAACAGAGAAGATCAATCCCCTGGGGGGCTGTCTGCCAATTTTGATTCAGATTCCAGTATTTATTGCGTTGTATTGGGTGTTATTGGCCAGCGTCGAAATGCGCAATGCGCCCTGGTTGGGCTGGATCACGGATCTTTCAACGCCAGATCCTTATTACATTCTGCCCATCGTGATGGCAATTACGATGTTTATTCAGACCAAGTTGAATCCTCCTCCCCCAGATCCGATTCAGGCGAAGGTCATGATGGCGATGCCAATTGTTTTTTCGGTGTTCTTTTTCTTCTTCCCAGCCGGACTAGTGCTTTACTGGTTGGTGAACAACGTGTTGTCGATTGCCCAGCAGTGGTATGTCATGAAGCAGATTGAAAAAGCCACTGCAGCACATCGGTAGCCCACCATAATGATCTAACGGTTCTCCCCGGCATGGATACGATTGTTGCGATGGCAACAGCGCCCGGCCGAGGTGCAATCGGTGTTGTAAGGGTATCGGGACCCGCAGTGCGGGTCGTCATGCAGGCACTGTGCGCACGAGTCTTGGTGCCGCGTCAGGCCACGCATTTAAGTTTCTTAAATGAGCAAGGTGAGCCTATTGATGATGGGCTTGCCATTTTTTTTCCGGGACCCCACTCCTATACTGGAGAAGATGTACTTGAGCTTCAGGGCCATGGTGGACCTGGGGTGCTTGGGCTCGTTCTGCAGCGTTGTCTCGCGATAGGATCAACTCGTCAGCCAGAGGACTTACCGATTCGACTGGCCCGTCCAGGAGAGTTTACTGAGCGGGCTTTCTTGAATGACAAGCTTGATCTTGCCCAGGCCGAAGCAGTTGCAGATTTGATTGATGCGGGGTCTGCACGTGCCGCACGTAGTGCACTTGCATCGTTACAAGGGCAGTTCAGCAACAAGATTTCAACGCTCAGGGAAGGTCTGATTGATCTTCAGATGCGGGTCGAAGCCTGTCTAGACTTTCCCGAAGAAGATATTGATTTTATTGCGCGAGAAAATATCGCGGATCGGCTTCGTCGTCTGATCGATCAGTTGTCAGAAATTTCTGCGGCAGCGGGGCGGGGCGCCGTGCTGCGAGAAGGGTTGCGGGTTGTGCTGGTCGGCGCACCCAATGTAGGGAAATCATCGCTGTTAAACGCCCTTGCAGAACAAGATATTGCATTAGTGTCGGATATCGCGGGAACGACTCGTGATCGGATTACGCAAGAAATTGCGATTGAAGGGGTGCCGATGCATATCATCGATACCGCCGGTCTTCGTGTAACCGATGATCCTGTAGAACGTCTTGGAATTGAACGAACCTGGCAGGCGATAGAACAGGCGCAGGCGGTATTGTTGCTGAGCGATGCGAGCGGTCGAATTGCCACTGATCAGGCATTAGAACAGCAGGTGCTCTCGCGTGCCCCAACCACGAGAGAAGTCATTCGTGTGATGAATAAGGCGGATCTCATCGATGGCCATGCGGGCCCGTCGGGCGACGATGTGGCGGCTCAGGTGATTGCCGTGTCAGCCAAAACGGGTCATGGCCTTGCGGCGTTGAGACAACGATTACTCCAGGTCGCTGGCTGGTCGGGGGATGCGTCTGTGGGCGTGTTTTCAGCCAGAGCACGGCATTTGCATGCGCTTAGCCAATGCCAGCAGGCGCTGGATGCGGCAGTGACAACGCTTGGAGAGTCTCAGTTAGAGTTGCTTGCTGAATCGCTTCGTCTCGCACAGCATTCGTTGGCAGAGATTACGGGAGAGTTTTCTTCCGATGATCTTCTGGGGGAAATTTTTGGGCGATTCTGTATCGGAAAATGATTTCTTAGGCCTTATCGAAAACCACCAGTTTGTTTTCGTTTCGTAATACGCAGCGTTCCATTGTCTGACTCGGTGGACTCAAAACGCCCAAGGGTTTTGTTTTTCTGTACGCCATCCGCCGGGAAAATCTGACCACTCATCGCGATGTAGACCCCTGGCGGTAATGTCTGGGCCGCGCCTGTTGCAAGTCCAATATTAAAAAAAGCATCGGATTGTGCTTGGCTTGCAGGGACCATCGCGCCTGTAAAAACAATTGTCTGGTCATCTCTGCATTGCAGCATGACCCGTTTGGCGCTTTCCACCATTGTGTCAGTGCCGTGAAGAATCACGATTTGATGACCTTGACTGGTGGCTACGGCGTTTGCCAGTGTTTCTCGATGAGTGTCTGTCATCTCTAGGCTGTCGATGAGCATCACGACCTCGACAGTCACGGGTTGTGAGATTCGAAATTGCTTTACCCAATCTGAAATATGGGATTCATTGAAGGTCAGTTGACCTGTATTAGGTTGATATATTTTTTCAATGGTTCCGCCGCAACTAAGGAAAACCAAGGGTGGTGTTGAGGTCATAGCGGGTAGGGTGCGGTGATAAACTTCAACCATTCTAATAAGTTTCAAGTGAGCAAGCGCATGGTGCAGATTTCTCCCCCAAGTTTTGTTCGTCATCAAGGTCTGATTCAGTGGGTCAAGTCCGTTGCAGAAAAGACAACGCCAGCCCGGGTGGTCTGGTGCGATGGGTCTGCAGAGGAGTCTGATCGACTTTGTCAGGAAATGGTGGCGGCGGGAACGTTAAAAAGACTCTCCCCTGCAAAGCGGCCGAATTCGTATCTTGCCTGGTCGGATCCTTCCGATGTAGCACGGGTCGAAGATCGTACCTACATTTGTTCTGAACGACGCGAGGATGCTGGTCCGACGAACAATTGGATAGACCCTAAAGAAATGCGCCAGACATTAGATAGTCTGTTTGATGGCTGCATGGCTGGACGTACGATGTATGTGATTCCGTTTTCGATGGGGCCGCTTGGATCACCGATTGCCCATATCGGTGTTGAATTGTCCGATTCCCCCTATGTCGTGGTGAATATGCGTCTGATGACACGCATGGGCAAGGCGGTCTATGACGTTCTGGGTGAACGGGGCGCCTTTGTACCTTGTCTTCACACAGTGGGTAAGCCGTTGGCCGCGAATGAGAAAGATGTGCCATGGCCCTGTAACCCGACGAAATACATTGTTCATTTTCCTGAGACGCAAGAGATCTGGTCGTATGGGTCTGGTTATGGCGGCAATGCGCTTCTCGGTAAGAAATGTTTCGCACTTCGGATCGCTTCCACCATGGGCCGTCAGGCAGCCCAGGCCTCCCAGCCTGGCTGGCTCGCTGAACACATGTTGATTCTCGGTGTGCAGGCCCCGTGGGGTAAGAAGTATCACGTGGCCGCAGCATTTCCCTCTGCCTGTGGCAAGACCAATTTTGCGATGTTGATTCCGCCGAAAGGGCTGGACAACGGTGGGTGGAAGATCACGACGATTGGGGACGACATTGCCTGGATTAAGCCTGATGCACAGGGTCGTCTACGTGCCATCAATCCCGAGGCAGGGTATTTTGGTGTTGCCCCCGGAACGAACGAGAAGACAAACTACAACTGTATGGCGTCCCTTAAGGAAAACGTGATTTTTACGAATGTTGCGTTAACCGATGATGATGACGTCTGGTGGGAAGGGATGACGGAAACGCCTCCCGCACACTGCATCGACTGGCAAGGAAAAGACTGGACACCGGAGCAGGCCAAGGCGGAAGGTCGTAAGGCTGCGCATCCTAACGCACGGTTCACGGTCGCGGCCACTCAGAATCCGGTGATTGATGCTGCCTGGGATGATCCTGCCGGTGTTCCGATTGATGCTTTTATCTTTGGTGGTCGTCGATCGACAACGGTGCCGCTTGTGACAGAAGCTCGTAACTGGACCGAAGGGGTCTACATGGCAGCGACCATGGGCTCTGAGACCACTGCTGCAGCGGCTGGGCAGCAGGGGGTGGTTCGTCGGGATCCGTTCGCGATGCTGCCTTTCTGTGGCTACAACATGGCTGATTATTTTGGTCACTGGTTATCGCTAGGCGAAAAACTGAAAGCGTCGGGTGCATCCCTTCCGAAGATTTTCTGTGTGAACTGGTTCAGAACAGACGAGACCGGTCGATTTGTCTGGCCTGGATTTGGTGAAAACGCGCGTGTGCTGAAATGGATGCTGCAGCGAATTGAAGGCCAGGCGAAAGGGCTTGAGCATGTATTCGGCGTGACGCCGAATTATCAAGACCTTGACTGGACCGGACTGTCGTTCACCGAGGATCAGTATTTAAAGATTGCGTCGATCGATGCCAAGGCGTGGAAGGATGAGTTCGCCTTACATGCGGAATTGTTTGACAAGCTTAATCATGGACTGCCACCTGCGCTTGCGCAGACGAAGCTTGCATTAGAAGCGCGTCTACAGGAGCGCCTTGCGGCTTAGGTTCTGAAACGACGCCAGAATCGTTGTGTCACGACTGCCGGGGATCACCGTAAAGGAATCCCCGGCTTTTATTTTTCCGGGACTTAGCACGCGACAATACCAACCCGACATTCCTTGTTGCACCATGATCTTAACGGCCTGGTTCGAACGCATGCGTGCGTTGAATTTTGAACACGGAATACGCGGTCGTGTGACGATGAGGCGACACGTTTCGCCAATCTGAATTTGGTCCCCAATGAAGACCTGTTCTTCGGTAATGCCTTGCAGACATAGGTTTTCTCCCGCCATCCCCCAGGGTGGTGCGTCTCGGTCCTGCAGCCATGGGAGCTGTGCCTGCCATTGCTTGTAATGCTCAGTGGGATAACAGTAGACCGCCTGCTCGAGCCCGCCGTGAGCGGAGAGATCTGCCTGTTCATCTCCTTCAATTCCAATCGGATTACATCGCACGTCCGCTGGCGTTATCTGGGTGATGTCGCTAATTGATGTCTTGATAATGGCGGAAAGTTCTTTGGTCAGCACACGGTCATCTTGAGAATCTCGCATGATGAGGGGTCGTACCTGACCGACACAGATGGCGAGAAGTTCGACCGTCACGTTAGTGGTTAGTGGGACGATGAGTAGGGTGTTCCGCTTGGCTGGCAAACCGATCCGCGAGCGCAATTGCCGCTAACAGAGAACTTGGGTCCGCGGTGTTTTTCCCGACGAGATCGAAGGCAGTACCGTGATCGACACTTGTTCGAATAAAGGGGAGACCCAGCGTTATGTTGACGCCTTGATCAAGTCCAAGATATTTGATGGGAATTAATCCTTGGTCGTGATATTGGGCGATGACCACATCAAACTCGCGGTGCCCACGTGCCCGCATAAAAATGGTGTCGCCCGGCCACGGTCCCGTAACCGAGAGCCCCAATTGCTGGGCCCGAAGCACTGCGGGACTGATGATGTCGATCTCCTCTCGACCAAATAGCCCAGACTCGCCTGCGTGAGGGTTGAGTCCCGCAACCGCAATCCGTGGTCTGGAGACACCGAGCTGTTGGCAGGCGGCGTGGGCAAGCGCGATTGTCTGAATCAGCCCCTCGGTGGTGAGCTCGTCAATCATGTCTTTTAAGGCGACATGCACACTATTGAGCACGACTCGCAGGTCTGGATTGACCAACATCATTCGCACGGCAGGGGGGGCAGAGGGGCTTGCCAATTCAGCGAGCATCTCGGTGTGCCCTGGCCAGGGGTGATCCGCCAGCGCCAGGGATTCTTTGTGAATAGGTGCGGTGACGATGCCACCGGCTTCCTGTTTCATGCATAGGGACACCGCTGCACGAATCGACTCAAAACCCGCCTGTCCAGCTTCTTTTCCCACTCTACCTAGACTTATTGCATCTTTTTTCCATTCAACAGGCAGAAATCTAATATTTTTGGTGGGAACTTTGATTTCTTCTGATAATGACTGAAACCATTCTGGATCGCCGGCGACCAGCAGCGGTCGTTGGTTCGGACCCATGTCTTGCCACTGGCGCACGGCCTTGAGCACGATTTCTGGGCCGATACCCGCGGGATCTCCGGATGTCACAATCAACGGTTTCATAGCGTCATGCTAGCAAGGCTTCGCAGGCCTTGCGTCAGATGACCCAAGACGAGGTTTCATGATTTCTGAGATTTTGAGCCTGGGGGAAGCAGGCGGCCCAACCGGCTGGGTGCTTTTCCTGTTGGCGGCGTTTGCTTTTGTTGCGGGCTTTGTGGACGCGGTTGTGGGTGGCGGCGGCCTTGTACAGGTTCCTGCGTTGTTTGCATTGGTGCCCCAGGGCAGCGCGGCGAGTCTTTTTGGAACAAATAAGATCGCAGCAATCTCTGGGACCTTTATTGCGGCGACGCGTTATGTCCGTGCGGTCAAGCTGTCGTGGGACGCCTTATTGCCTGCGCTCATTGGCGCGGCGATTTTTGGCTGGCTTGGGGCTGCCGCGGTGAGCCTGCTTCCGAGGGCGTTAGCGCAGCCGCTCGTGCTGGTGTTATTGGTGCTGGTCGCGATCGTGACGTTTAAAAAGAAGGAATTGGGATCGGTTCATGATCCTCGTTTTTCACCGACTAAGGCACGCATTGCCGGGCTGCTTACGGGGGCGATTCTGGGCTTTTATGATGGATTTTTCGGGCCTGGTACCGGCGCATTTCTGATTTTTATTTTTGTTCGCTTCTTTGGTTATGATTTCTTGCATGCGTCAGCATCGAGCAAAGTCATTAATCTGATGACGAATCTCGCGGCGCTTGCATTCTTTTTGCCCGCGGGAGAGTTTTTCTTGTTAGCGGCTTTAGCGATGGCGGCCTCCAATATCGCGGGGGCCTTCGTTGGGACCCATTTGGCGGTCACCAAAGGAAGTCAGTTTGTTCGGCGATTTTTCTTAATCTTGTTGGTTGTTCTGATTGCACGAATGGCCTACGGCACTCTGGAGATGCTCTGATGCAACAGTCTGCGCAGTATTTGAATCCTTTAGAAGCATCCGTTTTAGGTAACTGGATTACCGGCCAACATCTGGTGTCCACATCGGGTCGAACAGCACCTATTTTTAATCCTGCAACAGGTCAGGTGGCGCGTCAGATTGCCTTGTCGTCAAAGACTGAAACAGAGCGCGCAATCGCCGCCGCGGCGGAGGCCCTGCCGTCATGGGCGGCCACACCGCCGATCAAGCGCGCCCGAGTCATGTTTGCCTTTAAAGAATGGGTTGAGCGCCACGCTGATGACCTTGCACGTGCGATTACTGCAGAACATGGTAAGACGCTCGATGACGCTCGTGGTGAAGTGCAGCGCGGCCTTGAGGTAGTGGAGTTTGCCTGTGGTATTCCGCATCTACTGAAGGGTGAGTTTACGGAGCAGGTTGGAAGCGGTATTGATGCCTGGAGTATGCGTCAGCCTGTGGGGGTGTGTGTCGGCATTACGCCATTTAACTTTCCGGTGATGGTGCCGATGTGGATGTATCCCGTAGCAATTGCCTGCGGCAACACCTTTGTGTTGAAGCCTTCTGAACGAGATGCCTCGCCTTCGTTGATGGTTGCGCAGGGGCTGAAGGCCTGCGGTCTGCCGGACGGTGTCTTTAATGTGGTTCAGGGGGATAAGGAGTCAGTGGATGCGCTGATCACGCATCCTTCTGTGAGCGCTGTGAGCTTTGTGGGTTCCACGCCGATTGCGCGATACATTCACGACACCGCCAGTCAGCATGGCAAGCGAGTGCAGGCCTTAGGAGGTGCGAAGAATCATTTGGTCGTGATGCCCGATGCTGATCTTGATCAGGCGGTCGATGCGCTCATTGGTGCTGCCTATGGCTCAGCAGGGGAGCGTTGTATGGCGATCTCCGTTGCGGTGGCGGTTGGTAATGTCGCCGATCAGTTGGTTAAGAAGATTGCAGAAAAGGCCAGCGCGATTCGCGTGCTTCCTGGGGATCAGAAGGGCGCCGAGATGGGCCCATTAGTCACTCAGGCGCATTTAGAGAAAGTGCGTGGGTATGTGGATGCCGGCGTATCAGAAGGTGCGCAGCTCGTGGTGGATGGTCGTGGCCTGAAGGTGGCTGGCGCTGAGCAGGGGTTTTATATCGGGCCGTGCCTGTTTGATCATGTTCAGCCCAGTATGACGATTTACAAAGAAGAAATTTTTGGTCCGGTGTTAAGTGTTGTCCGCGTTCCGGATTTTGAGTCTGCTGTGGCATTGATCCATGGCCATGCTTACGCGAATGGCGTTGCGTTATTCACGCGAGATGGTGACAGTGCTCGTGAATTCGCATCGCGTATTCAGGTGGGAATGATTGGGATTAATGTGCCCATTCCCGTGCCGATGGCGTTTCATTCTTTCGGTGGTTGGAAAGACTCACTGTTTGGGGACCATCATATGCATGGCCCTGAAGGGGTTCGTTTCTATACGCGTTACAAGGCGATCACGCAGCGCTGGCCCAAGGGAATTCGCGCTGGCGCTGAGTTTGTGATGCCGACCATGAAATAGTTGAGAGAACTCATGACAGACGTGCTTCGATTTACACAAGGGTTGATTGATGGCAACTGGGTCAGTGCCCAGTCGGGTCGTGAGTTTCCTGTGACCAACCCCGCAACCGGGGAAACGGTCGCAATGGTGGCGAATATGGGTCGCGCCGATGCGCTCGCGGCGGTGGCGGCCGCAGAGGCGGCGTTGCCCGCGTGGCGGGCGATGACGTCGCGCGAACGAAGCCAGCGATTAAAGGCATGGAACGCGTTAATTCTTGAGCATGCCGATGCACTCGCTTTGTTGATGACAACTGAGCAGGGAAAGCCCTTGGCCGAGGCGAAGGGCGAAGTCTTCTACGGCGCGTCTTTTGTGGAATGGTTTGCTGAAGAGGCGCGTCGGGTTTACGGCGACGTTATTCCGTCGCCTGTCCCCGGACGAAAGCTGTTGGTGATGAAAGAGCCTATTGGCGTTGCCGCGGCCATCACGCCCTGGAACTTCCCTCTTGCCATGATTACCAGAAAGTGTGCGCCCGCTCTCGCCGCAGGGTGTACGGTTATTGTAAAACCTGCTGAGGCGACCCCGATGACAGCGCTTGCCCTCGCAGATCTTGCGATGAAGGCGGGGATTCCTGCAGGGGTGTTTAACGTTGTGGTGGGGGATGCTCAGGCCGCCCCCGAGATTGGTCGAGTGCTGTGTGAAGACCCGCGCGTGCGCAAGCTTTCCTTCACGGGATCGACCGAGGTGGGCCGAATTCTTCTTCGGCAGTCGGCCGATACCATCAAGAAGCTCTCGCTTGAGCTGGGCGGTAATGCGCCGTTTATCGTCTTTGATGATGCGGACATTGATGCGGCCGTCGATGGTGCAATGGCTTCAAAGTACCGAAACGCCGGTCAGACCTGTGTCTGTGCAAACCGACTTTATGTGCAATCTGCGGTTTACGATGAATTCGCCCAAAAGCTTGCTGCAAAGGTGGCCCAGCTACGTGTCGGCCCTGGAACGCAGTCCGGGGTGCAGGTTGGCCCGCTGATTGAGGCTGCTGCGCTTGAAAAGGTGGCGTTGCACGTCGCGAATGCCGTTTCTGGCGGTGCTCGGGTGTTGGTCGGGGGCGCACCTCACAGCCTAGGCGGGTTGTTCTATCAGCCGACTGTCTTGGCGGACGTTACTTCAGAGATGTTGGTGTCTCGCGAGGAAACCTTTGGCCCTGTTGCACCCTTGTTCCGTTTTGAGACGGAAGAGGAGGTGGTGGCGTTAGCGAATAACACGGAGTTCGGGCTGGCTGCCTATTTTTACTCTCGAGACGTCGGCCGCATCTTCCGTGTGGCTGAGGCGCTGGAGGCGGGCATGGTGTCGGTCAATACGGGCAATTTCTCGAATGAAGTTGCTCCATTTGGCGGGGTCAAGCAGTCCGGGTTGGGCCGCGAGGGATCAAAATACGGGATTGATGAGTATTTAGAGATTAAATACGTCACAATTGCGGGCCTTTAAGCCTTAATTTTCCTGGTTGGCCTGGCATCTGGCCGAAATGTTTCACGTGAAACACTGATGATCTATCCCAAACACTTTGACGTGATTGTTGTGGGCGGTGGCCATGCGGGCACCGAGGCTGCGCTCGCGGCTGCGCGAATGGGTTGTCAAACCTTGCTGTTAACGCACAGCCTGGAAACACTCGGTCAGATGTCCTGTAACCCCTCTATCGGCGGTATCGGCAAAGGCCATTTAGTCAAAGAGATTGATGCGCTTGGGGGCGCGATGGCCCTGGCCACAGACGAGGCGGGTATCCAGTTTCGAATTCTGAATAGCTCAAAGGGTCCGGCGGTCCGGGCGACGAGGGCACAGGCCGATCGGGTTCTTTATCGCAAAGCGATTCGAACACGACTCGAGAACCAGCCTAATCTTCTTTTGTTTCAGCAGGCGGTCGACGACCTGATGGTCTCGGGCGACCGTGTGACCGGCGTGAGAACCCAGACTGGCCTGGTGTTTGAGTCTGAGACTGTCGTGCTGACGGCCGGTACTTTTCTAGATGGAAAGATTCACATTGGTCTGGAAAACCACTCGGGCGGACGGGCAGGGGACCCGCCTGCTATTCGGCTTTCGGCTCGGTTAAAGGAGCTAAAGCTTCCTCAGGGCAGACTTAAAACAGGTACGCCCCCAAGGATTGACGGTCGAACGATTGACTTCTCGGTGTTGGCTCAGCAGCCCGGAGACCTAGACCCGGTGCCGGTGTTCTCGTTTCTTGGCCATGCGGACATGCACCCCGAGCAGATTCCCTGCTGGGTGACGCATACCAACGAAAAAACCCATGACATTATTCGGGCGGGGCTTGATCGGTCGCCCATGTTCACTGGGGTGATCGAGGGGGTTGGTCCAAGGTACTGCCCTTCTATTGAGGATAAGGTCCATCGGTTCGCGGACCGAAATGCCCATCAGATTTATCTGGAGCCCGAAGGGCTGACGACGCACGAGGTCTATCCCAATGGCATCTCGACGAGCTTGCCATTTGATGTTCAGCTGGCGCTGGTGCATTCGATGAAGGGTCTCGAGAACGCCCATATTCTGCGTCCGGGGTACGCCATTGAATACGACTACTTTGACCCACGGGGCCTTCAGGCAAGCCTTGAAACTAAGGCGATTGCGGGGTTATTTTTTGCTGGCCAGATCAACGGCACGACGGGCTATGAAGAGGCCGCAGCCCAGGGGCTTTTAGCTGGGGCTAACGCAGCACTGAAGGTAAAAGGGCAGGAAGCCTGGGTTCCAAAACGCGATCAGGCTTACCTTGGGGTGTTGGTGGACGACCTGGTTACTCGAGGCGTTACGGAACCTTATCGCATGTTCACGAGCAGGGCGGAGTATCGATTAAGCCTTCGGGAAGACAATGCGGACATTCGACTGACAGAGACGGGCCGTAAGCTCGGTCTTGTCGATGATCAGAGATGGCAGGCGTTCTGTGAAAAACGGGAGTCCATCGACCGTGAGACCGCAAGGCTTCGCGCCGCCTTAGTTGGCCCCAAACGGTTTCCTGAGAAGGCGCTTGAGACATTGGGCACGGGGCCATTGGACCGCGAAATTCCCGCGATGGAGCTGCTGAAGCGGCCGGAGGTGACCTATCAACGCCTGGTGCAGCTGACTGATCACCAGGGGAAACAGCCCCTCATGCCGGCTGCGGACGTTTCGCGTCAGGCGCAGGAGCAGGTCGAGATTCAGGCGAAATACGCGGGCTATATCTCTCGTCAGCAGGAAGAGGTGAACCGCAATGCCGCTCAAGAAGAGGCCCTGATCCCTGAAGATATGGACTATCGAATGGTTCGTGGGTTATCGATCGAAGTCAGCCAGAAGCTTTCGGCGGTGATGCCGAAGACGCTCGGACAGGCCTCTCGAATCTCCGGGGTCACCCCCGCCGCGATTTCTCTTTTATGGATTCACATCAAACGGCTAAGAGCGGGTAAAAGTCTCGCGTCTGGGGAACAGGCGGCCTAATTGTCTGAGGCGGTTGATTTCGATTTGACGCTCGCATCTGCGCTTTCGGATGCCTGGCAAAAGGATGACTTTCCCCTGACACAAGGGCAGGTGGGCGATCTGGTCGAGTATCTGTCGCTTCTGAATCGCTGGAACCGGGTCCACAGTCTTACCGCCATTCAATCGGGGCCGGAGCAGGTGCAGCGACACCTTCTCGATGCCTTAGTGGTCTGGCCTGAACTGGTCCGTCGATTTGGCGCGGATCCCGCGATTCGCGTCGCGGATATCGGCTCTGGGATGGGCGTTCCGGGAATTGTCTGGTCGATTGTCATGCCACAATCTGAGTTTGTTTTGGTGGAGCGGCAGCAGAAGAAGGTTGCCTTTCTAAGGCACGTGGTTGGTCGTTTAGGGCTGTCAAAAAGGGTCTCTGTGGCCAGCCAAGATGTTCGAAATCTGGTTGTAGATCGCCCCTTCGATCTCATCACTTCTCGGGCTTTTGCCGCATTACCTGAGTTCATTCGGCTGACTCAGCACCTGTCGGGGCCGGGCACTCGATGGGGAGCGATGGTAGGAAAAGCGCCCCCAGAAAAAGAAGTTAGCGAACACTTGCTATTAACAATGAATAATAAAATTGGGGGTCTTTCTTTGGACGAGGTTGTTCCGTTGACGGTGCCGGGCTTAAGTGAGCCCAGGCACCTGGTCTGGATTCGGAGATCTTCATGACCGCCCGTATTTTTGCGGTGGCCAATCAGAAGGGCGGGGTGGGCAAGACCACGACAGCGGTCAATGTGTCGGCAGCCCTCGCACGACTCGGTCAGCGTGTACTGCTCGTGGACCTAGACCCCCAGGGCAACGCGACGATGGGCAGTGGGATCAACAAACAGGATCTGAAAGCGTCGGTCTATCCGGTGCTGCTCGGGATGATGTCGGTGGGAGAGGCGCGACATCGCGCGGGTGCCGGGGACTACGATGTACTTGCTGCGAATCGCGAGCTAGCGGGGGCAGAAATTGAGCTTGTGGACCTTGAAGGTCGTGAACATCGTCTCGCCAATGCGTTGGCCGAAGTCTCCGATGACTATGACTTCGTCATCTTGGATTGCCCCCCCTCGCTGTCGCTGTTGACGCTGAACGGTCTGTGTGCGGCGCATGGGGTGATCATTCCGATGCAGTGCGAGTACTTTGCGCTCGAGGGACTCTCTGACCTCGTGAACTCGATTAAGCGCGTTCACGCCAACCTCAATCCGCATCTTCAGATCATTGGTCTTTTGCGGGTAATGTTTGATCCCCGAATGACCTTATCTCAGCAGGTTTCAGACCAGCTGATCAAACACTTTGGAAACAAGGTGTTTACCGCAGTGATTCCAAGAAACGTTCGGCTTGCTGAAGCCCCAAGCTACGGTCAGCCGGGCATCGTGTACGACCCGGGATCGCGCGGATCGAAGGCGTACATTGAGTTTGGTCAGGAACTTATCGATCGATTAAATCAACGCGGTGCGGAGGCGCGTGCATGACAACCCAGAAGAAAAAAGGCCTCGGTCGTGGACTTGATGCGCTGCTTGGTGGCAATGGCGCAGACCTCTCTGGAGAGGCCAGTCAGAAGACCTTAGCGGTGAGCCAGCTGCAGGCGGGCAAGTACCAGCCGCGTCAGGCGATGGACCAGAGCAGTCTTGACGAACTTGCCGAGTCTATTCGGGCCCAGGGTGTGATGCAGCCATTATTGGTGCGGCCTGTCGGCACCGCGGGGCAGAAGTTCGAGATTATTGCGGGAGAGCGGCGTTTCCGTGCCGCTCAGCTTGCAGGGCTTTCGGAAGTGCCGGTGATTGTCCGAGAGGTTGACGATCAGGCTGCGCTGGCCATGGCGCTGATCGAAAACCTTCAGCGTCAGGATCTCACTGCGCTTGAAGAAGCGCAGGGCATTGACCGATTGATTCAAGAGTTTGGTCTGACCCATGAACAGGCTGCAAAGGCGGTGGGCCGCTCGCGCAGCGCAACGACGAATCTGCTTCGCCTGCTGCAGCTGCCGCCCTCTGTGCAGACCATGCTGCGGGAGGGTGCCTTAGATGCAGGTCACGCCAGAGCATTGTTGCCGCTACAGGCAACGGCCCAGCGGGCGCTTGCCGAGCGAATTGTTCGGGAGCAGCTGTCGGTGCGAGATGCCGAGCGCATGGTCACCAAGCTTCAGTCAGGATCGATCTCCGGCAAGGGGGCTGCCAAGAAGGCGGGGCGTCCGATGAGCCGAGACTGGCTTCGCGTTCAAGAACAGATCTCTGACGGGATTGGACTGCCGGTGTCACTCAAGCAGGGACGCGGTGCGGCGGGCGAAATGACGATTCGATTTTCTAGCCTAGAAGAGCTCGATGGACTGATCACACGGCTGCTGCCTCAGGGCCTTTCTGAACAGTGATTTTGTTATGCGGGTCGAAGGCTCAGATGCGGTGACTTTGGTCCGACTTGAATTGACAGGTTATCGTCCAGACGGATATCCTTTAGGGGTTTTCGCTAAGTGCCGTAGAGATTCGGTCTGGCCGCAAAAAGAAAGAAAAATAAGGTGTTGATTGCTGTGCTGCTTCAGGCAGCGATCACGGTGCTGGCGGGGATTATCGCGTGGCTAATCTGGGGCCCTCTTGTGGGGCTCTCGCTGGTTGCTGGGGGAGGCTCTATCGCATTGCCCAACGCCCTGCTGGCGATTCGTCTTAAGATGAGTCGACCGCAGTCCGCGCCGATGGTGTTGTTGATTGGTGAGTTTGTGAAGATTGGGCTTTCGGTGCTGCTGTTGTGGGCCGCGAGCCAGTGGATTGCTGGACTGTCATGGGGGGCGCTGATTGTCGGTGTCATCCTGGCGCTGAAGGTGCTGCTGCTGACCCCTTGGGTGCAAAGTGTTGCGGATCGTCGATCAGCAGCGCAGGCAGAACTAGCGCATCAGTCCACGAAGATTGAGTCGTCAATTGAGTCGTAAAGCGCGCGTGTTTGTTTAACCTCTGTTAGTGCTCTAAATAACAAAAACTATGGCTTCCAATACTGCCCCAACCTCCGCTGAATACATCATTCACCACCTGGGGCATCTGACCACGACTGGAAAGCCGCAGACATCGATCATTGATTTTTCGATTCTGAATCTTGACACCATGTTCTGGTCCCTCTCGATGGGCCTGTTGGTGATCTTCATTCTTTGGTCTGTCGCGCGCAAGGCGACTTCTGGTGTGCCTGGGCGTCTGCAGGCCGCTGTTGAGCTTGTGGTGGAACTTGTTGAAGAACAGTCCAAGTCCATCGTGCATGGCAACCGCGCATTTATTGCACCTCTGGCGCTGACGGTGTTTCTCTGGGTGATCTTTATGAACGCCCTGGATCTGCTGCCCGTCGATCTCCCGCATTTCATCTTTGCAGTGACTGGGCTTGACAGCATCATTCACTACCACCGCATCGTGCCCACTGCAGATCTCAATGGCAGCATGGGGATGGCCTTGGGCGTTCTGGCGCTCATGATCTATTACAACCTGAAGATCAAAGGCGTTGGCGGATTTGTCCATGAGCTTTTCTGTGCCCCCTTCGGCGCACATCCTGCGCTCTGGATTCCCAACCTCGCGATCAACATTATTGAGTTTGTTGCCAAGACGGTGTCGCTCGGCATGCGACTGTTTGGAAATATGTATGCCGGTGAACTGGTGTTCTGTTTGATTGCGCTGTTGGGCGGTACTGCGACGGTCTTCGGGTTTGTCGGACACGTTCTGGCCGGTTCTATCTGGGCAATCTTTCACATCCTGATCGTGTTACTGCAGGGCTTCATCTTTATGATGCTGACCCTGGTGTATATCGGCCAGGCTCATGAGGGGCACTGAGTAGTCGATTCAGAGCCTGGTTTTTTGGTGTTTGTTTTTTTTATTTATCCCTTTGAGGAGTTGTTATGACGAACGTTGCTTTTGTTGCTCTTGCCTGCGGTCTGATCATTGGTCTGGGCGCGATTGGTGCCTGTATCGGTATTGGAATCATGGGCGGCAAATTTATTGAGGCATCTGCCCGCCAGCCTGAATTGATGAACGCACTGCAGACCAAGATGTTCCTGTTGGCTGGTCTGATCGACGCGGCCTTCCTGATCGGTGTTGGTATTGCGATGATGTTCGCGTTTGCGAACCCATTTGCAGGGTAATTTGCGGCGTTTGTCGCAGACCACTCGAACGATTTGTTTTTTGTTCCGGCGGTGGTCTGCATCGCCGGTCGTTTGATCAATACTTGAAAAGGGTTCCCACGTGAATCTGAACGCAACACTCATCGCCCAGTTGGTGGTGTTCTTCGTCCTGGCATGGTTCACCATGAAGTTTGTATGGCCGCCTGTGATGAAGGCGCTCGATGAACGGGCGCGAAAAATTGCCGACGGTCTCGCTGCTGCTGATAAGGCAAAGGCAGATCTCGTTGCGGTTGAACGCCGGGTTCAAGACGAGCTCTCCAAGGCCAAGAACGTCGCCTCGGATGTTCGTGGCTCCGCTGAGAAGCAAGGCGCCCAGCTCATCGAAGAGGCTCGCGCAGAAGCCGCTCGTCTCATTGCTCAGGCCCGCGAGGCCGCAGAGGCAGAAGCCGGCGCCGCCATGCAGCGTGCACGGGATGCACTTCGTGAGGAAGTCGCTGCGCTTGCCGTTAAAGGGGCGCAGCAGATTCTTTCGCGCGAGGTGAACGCCCAGGCGCATGCGGATCTTCTGGCTAATTTAAAGAAAGAGCTCTGATTCATGGCTGAACTGCGCACCATCGCCAGACCTTACGCGGAAGCGGCCTTTGGGTTGGCGCAAGACGAAAAGGCGCTCGCCGGCTGGTCGGATGCGCTCACCGGAATGGCCCGTGTGGTGGCGACGCCTGAGGTCGCTGCCCTGATCGGGAATCCGGTTCTGCCCGTGACGAAGTTGGTCGATGTGATCAGTGCCGGCGTCCCCGGCCTATCAAAGAGTCAGCTCGGACTGCTGACGGTCATTGCAGAAAACGACCGCCTGCCTGCGCTTGGCGAGATCAGTGCCATGTATGAATCTCTGCGTAATGCGGCCGAGGCCGTTCTTGCCGCAGAGGTGACGTCGGCCTTCCCCATGACAGAGGCTCAGGTCAAAGAGCTGACGGATCTGCTGGCGGCCAAGCATGGCAAGAAGGTCAAAGTGAATGTTGTTGTCGATCCCGCGCTGATCGGTGGTGTGTCCATCGCGATTGGTGACGAAGTTTTTGATGCGTCTGTGCGTGGCAAGTTGTCTCGCATGGCCACTGCCCTGATGAACTAGGAGTTAACTGAATGCAACTCAACCCTTCCGAAATCAGCGAACTGCTGAAGACCAAAATCCAGGGTCTTAACCTGTCGACCGATTCCCATAACCAGGGAACCGTGGTCACGGTGACAGACGGTATCTGCCGTGTGCACGGACTGTCGAACGTCATGCAGGGCGAAATGCTGGAGTTCCCCAACAATGTGGTTGGCCTAGCCCTGAACCTTGAGCGTGACTCGGTCGGTGCGGTGATTCTGGGTGACTACGAAGGCATCTCTGAAGGCGACGTCGTCAAATCCACCGGCCGCATTCTGGATGTGCCGGTTGGACCTGAACTGATTGGCCGTGTGGTCAATGCCTTGGGTCAGCCGATCGATGGCAAAGGTCCCGTGAACGCCAAGCTGACGGACGTGATCGAAAAAGTTGCTCCTGGTGTGATCTGGCGTAAGTCAGTGTCTCAGCCGGTACAGACAGGTCTGAAGGCGATTGATTCGATGGTGCCGGTGGGCCGTGGTCAGCGCGAGCTGATCATCGGTGACCGTCAGACGGGTAAGACAGCGGTTGCGGTCGACACCATCATTAACCAGAAAGGCCAGAACGTTTACTGCGTTTACGTGGCGATTGGTCAGAAGGCATCGACGATTGCGAACGTGGTGCGTAAGCTTGAAGAAACTGGCGCCATGGCCTACACCATTGTGGTTGCTGCAACGGCGTCTGACTCTGCAGCGATGCAGTACCTTGCTGCGTATGCGGGCTGCACCATGGGTGAGTACTTCCGTGACCGTGGTGAAGACGCGCTGATCATTTATGACGATCTGTCGAAACAGGCGGTGGCCTATCGCCAGGTGTCTCTGTTGCTGCGTCGTCCTCCGGGTCGTGAGGCGTTCCCCGGCGACGTGTTCTATCTCCACTCACGTCTGCTCGAGCGTGCCGCACGCGTCAGTGAAGAGTGGGTTGAAAAATTTACCAATGGCGCTGTGAAGGGTAAGACTGGATCGCTGACCGCGCTCCCGATCATTGAGACCCAAGCGGGTGACGTGTCGGCCTTCGTTCCCACGAACGTGATTTCGATTACGGACGGACAGATCTTTTTAGAAACCGACTTGTTTAACGCGGGTATTCGTCCTGCAATTAACGCTGGTATCTCGGTGTCACGAGTCGGTGGTGCTGCACAGACCAAGATCATGAAGCGTAAAGACACTGGCGCCGGTGTGCGTCTGGCGTTGGCGCAGTATCGTGAACTTGCGGCGTTTGCGCAGTTTGCGTCGGACCTTGATGAAGCCACCCGTAAGCAGCTTGAGCATGGTCGTATCGTGACCGAGGTGATGAAGCAGCCCCAGTACCAGCCGATGGCGGTATGGGAGATGGCCCTGACACTGTTTGCCGTGAATAACGGATTTATGGAAGGCGTTGAGATGAAGCAGATGGCGAGCTTTGAGCGCGCCCTGCGTGATCACGTGCGCTCCAAGTATGGTGCCCTGGTGTCCCGTATCGAGGCCAGCAACGACCTGTCGAAGGATGACGAGGCCGAACTGCGCAAGGCCATCGAAGAGTTTAAGAAGACCGGCGCCTACTAACCTCAGGAACGCTCATGCCTGGCTCAAAAGAAATTCGTAACAAGATCAAGAGCGTGCAAAACACGCGAAAGATCACCAAGGCGATGGAGATGGTAGCCGCCTCGAAAATGCGTAAGGCGCAGGAGCGGATGCGTGCTGGTCGTCCCTATGGGGAAAAGATTCGTGCCATTTGCGCCAACTTAAGCCATGCGCATCCAGAGTATCGCCATCCTTTCTTAGGCAACCATGGTGACATTAAGCGTGTGGGTCTCGTCGTGGTCACCACGGACAAGGGCCTGTGCGGCGGTCTGAACACCAACCTGCTCCGGATGGTGCTTCAGCAGATGCGCGAATGGTCGGATAAGAAGATCGAGTCGCAGGTGACGGCGATCGGCAACAAGGGTCTGGGCTTTTTTAGCCGGGCTGGTGCCAAGGTGGTGGCGCATGTGACGCATCTTGGCGATACGCCGCATCTCGAGGCCCTCATTGGCCCCTTGAAGGTGCAGCTGGATGCCTTCACGTCTGGCGAAGTGGATGCGGTCTATCTCTGCTACAACAAGTTCATCAATACGATGAAGCAGGAACCGCAGATGCTGCAGCTCCTGCCGTTGACCGATGATCGTCTCGACCGGACCGATCCGAGTCATGATTGGGATTACCTGTATGAGCCCGATGCAGCAACGGTGCTCGATGAGCTGTTGCTCCGATATGTGGAGTCGGTGATCTACCAGGCGGTTGCAGAGAACATGTCGTGTGAACAAAGCGCGCGGATGGTGGCCATGAAGGCGGCCTCGGATAACGCGAAGAAGGTGATTGATGACCTGCAGCTGACCTATAACAAGGCGCGTCAGGCAGCAATTACCAAAGAACTTTCAGAGATTGTGGGCGGCGCTGCGGCAGTCTGAGGTTAGACAAGAGCAACGTCAGGTGTTTAGCAAGCTGGTTAATGAATTGAACTAAGGAACAAAAACATGAGTACTGCACAAGGCAAAATTGTCCAGTGTATCGGCGCTGTGGTGGATATCCAGTTCCCCGCCAATGCAATGCCCAAGGTCTATGACGCACTGATGCTGGATGCCAGCGCAGAGCACCCGCTGGTAGAAAAAGGCCTGACCTTCGAGGTTCAGCAGCAGATTGGCGACGGCGTTGTTCGTACGATTGCGATGGGCTCCTCTGACGGTCTGCGTCGCGGCATGCTCGTGAACAATTCGGGCAAAGGGATTTCGGTGCCTGTTGGTGAAGGCACACTGGGCCGCATCATGGACGTGCTGGGCCGCCCCATTGACGAAGCGGGCCCGGTGAACACGACCGAGTACCGTGAGATTCACCAGGCGGCGCCGAAGTTTGCGGATCTCTCGCCATCGGTTGAGCTGCTTGAAACCGGCATTAAGGTGATCGACCTGATCTGTCCGTTCGCCAAGGGCGGTAAAGTGGGCCTGTTCGGTGGTGCCGGTGTGGGCAAGACCGTGAACATGATGGAACTGATTAACAACATCGCGAAGCAGCACTCCGGTCTGTCGGTGTTTGCGGGTGTGGGTGAGCGTACTCGTGAAGGAAACGACTTCTATCACGAGATGAAAGAGTCCAACGTTCTCGACAAGGTGGGCATGGTTTTCGGTCAGATGAACGAGCCCCCGGGTAACCGTCTGCGCGTGGCGTTGACTGGTCTGACCATGGCCGAGCGTTTCCGTGATGACGGCCGTGACATTCTGTTCTTCGTAGACAACATCTATCGTTACACCCTGGCGGGTACGGAGGTGTCAGCACTGCTGGGTCGTATGCCTTCTGCCGTGGGTTATCAGCCAACACTGGCCGAAGAGATGGGTCGACTGCAAGAGCGAATCGTGTCGACCAAAGTGGGTTCGATGACTTCGATTCAGGCCGTGTACGTTCCCGCGGACGACCTGACCGACCCGTCGCCTGCAACAACCTTTGCGCACTTGGACGCAACGGTGGTGTTGTCGCGAGACATTGCTTCGCTGGGTATTTACCCCGCCGTGGATCCGCTCGACTCGACATCGCGTCAGGTGGACCCGAACGTCGTGGGCGAAGAGCATTACACCGTGACCCGTCGTGTACAGGCAACCCTGCAGCGTTACAAAGAGCTGCGCGACATTATTGCGATTCTGGGGATGGACGAGCTCTCGCCAGAAGATAAACAGCTGGTGGCCCGTGCACGTAAGATCCAGCGCTTCCTGTCCCAGCCGTTCCACGTGGCAGAGGTCTTTACCGGTTCGCCAGGGAAGTATGTGACCTTGAAAGAGACCATTCGTGGATTTAAGATGATTGTGGACGGTGAGTGCGACGCGCTTCCTGAGCAGGCGTTCTATATGGTCGGTGGTATCGACGAGGTATTCGAGAAGGCTAAGACGCTGCAGTAAGCGTTAACTCAACCCAGGAAGCGTTATGTCAAAAGTCTTTCAAGTGGATGTGGTCAGTGCCAAGGAGAGTATCTTCTCTGGCCCAGCGACCTTTGTCGCGCTACCGGGCGAGTCCGGCGAGCTCGGCATTCTGCCCGGCCACATTTCGCTGATCTCTCGCATCAAGCCGGGCGCTGTTCGGATTCAGAATGGCGGACCGGAGACCGAGGAGCTGGTGTTCGTTGCAGGTGGCATCCTGGAGGTTCAACCCCGGGGCGTGACCGTTCTTGCCGACACGGCGATTCGCGGCAAAGATCTTGACGAGGCAAAAGCACTCGAGGCCAAGCGTCTTGCAGAAGAAGCACTTGCAAGTAAGGCAGCGGAGATCGATTACGCGAAGGCACAGGCCGAACTGATGGCCGCCATCGCCGAGATCCAGGCGATTCAGCGTCTGCGCAAGAAAAATTAAGAATTGGGTTTTCAAAACGATCTCTTTCTTCGGGCGCTGAAGCGTCAGCAGACTGAGCGCACGCCTGTCTGGCTGATGCGCCAGGCAGGGCGCTATCTCCCCGAGTACAACGCGACGCGCAAAAAAGCGGGCGACTTTATGGGGCTCTGCAAGAACCCTGAACTTGCCTGTGAAGTGACGATGCAGCCCATCGACCGCTATGGGCTTGATGCGGCGATCCTCTTTTCTGACATCTTGACCATTCCCGATGCCATGGGCCTTGGGCTTTATTTTGTGCAAGGTGAAGGGCCGCGGTTTAAAAAGAAGATTGAATCAGAAGCCGATATTGCTGCACTAGGACGACTCGACCCGACTGTTGAGTTGCGCTACGTCGCCGATGCGGTGTCAACGATTAAGAAATCGTTGAACCAACGGGTTCCGCTGATTGGTTTTTCAGGAAGCCCCTGGACACTCGCCTGCTACATGATTAATGGCGGGTCGAGCGGTGATGATTTCATGGACGTGCGTCAGTGGATGTATCGTCGACCTGATGCGTTGCTGCAGCTTCTCAATAAGATTGCTCAGGCCGTCACGGACTACCTGATCATGCAGATTGAGGCGGGGGCTGATGCGGTCATGGTCTTTGATAGCTGGGGCGGATTTCTTCCCGAGTCTCATTTCGAGCGGTTTTCCCAGCAGCAGATCAAGCGAATCGTTGCAGATGTTCAGCGGGCGAGCGCTAGTATTCGTGCCGCCCGGGGTGAGACGGACGGCAAACCGACACCGACAATCGTCTTTGTAAAAGGTGGTGGTCAGTGGCTTGAGTCGATTGCTGCCACGGGTGCAGATGCCGTTGGGCTGGATTGGGCCACCAATCTTGGTCGTGCCCGTAGTCTGATCGGGGATCGTTGCGCCCTTCAGGGCAACTTAGACCCGGCATGCTTGTTGGGATCGGAAGAGCATATTCGTGCGGAAGTCGCTCGTACGCTTGACAGCTTTGGCCCCGTGAATCCTGGCGTTGGGCATGTCTTTAATCTTGGCCACGGGATCTCGCAATTTACGCCCCCAGACAATGTCGCTTGCCTGGTGGAAGCGGTCGCTAACTACTCCAAAAAGCTTCGCTAGCCTTGTGCTTTTCGGGCAGAATTTCTGCTCGTTTTCGGGTTTCTCCTATGATTTATGCACAGGACCTCAAACCCATTAGGTTGTCACCATCTTTTCTAATTTCTATTGAATAAGATCTAATAAGTCATTGAAATTAAAAGAGAATTTGTTTAGGTTGGTGCAGATTCACTTAGTTTCCAGGCTGTCAACCCGAATTTACGGAATTCCAGAGTCCAATTGCCCACAGACTTATCCACAACCGTGAAACCCTTGATTTCAGTGGCTGTGGACGCCCCCCTGTCCGCAACCCTTGATTACGCCTGGGCTGGAGAAAAACTTTCCCACGGCGCCTGGGTTTCCGTGCCGCTTGGCCGGCGAACGGTCCTTGGATTGGTGGTGGCGGAGCCGATTCCGGGAAGCCCCGAGATCTCCTTCGCGCCAGGGAATTCAGGTCTTGACCCATCCAAAATTCGCTCGATCGTTGGCCCGGTAGTCGGGCTTCCTCCTGTCGATTCGGGGTGGATCGCGCTCACTGCATTTGCTGCACGCTACTACCGTCGAAGTTTTGGAACTGTTTCCGTGGGGTTGATCCCTAAATGGCTGCGGGATCTTAAGAACTATCAGTCGAAGTCCGGCGCTGGTGCAAAGTCAGGTGCAACATCGGCTGCAACAAATTTTGAGCGTCTCTGGAAGAGCATCGAGTCCGATGCAGCAAAACTGCCAACACCGTTGGCATCGACACTTGACCATGCCCCTGCGCTAAACGCGGACCAGGCACAGGCACTCGCGGCGATTACAGCCCCAGGTGTCTATGTGCTGCACGGGGTTACCGGCTCTGGAAAGACGCGCGTCTATACAGAGGCTGCGCGTGCAGCATTAGC
>JACCDI011913392.1_pt1 | contig 28863 bp, 28 predicted proteins | sample 7442791 | NCBI WGS metagenome assembly JACCDI01 (sample SAMN15323434, study PRJNA562643) | freshwater metagenome | isolation source: river surface water | place: USA:Blue River Watershed | collected 2017-08-15
ATAAAGAACTATTAGATTTGGTTAGATACCTTGAAACAGACAAACAAAGTACATACCAAAGTATCCACATGACTACAAATTTAAGTCCGGGATCTAAATGGTGGAAAACTTGGTGTGAGATTACGTCAACACTACAACGCAGAAGTATTACTGCCAGCTACCATGCAGAGTTCGCTAAGGAACAGGAGTTTGGGGATAAGTGCTTACAGTTAATGTATGAAAATGTTTTTGTTACTGTTAATCAAGTAATGGTTCCAGAAAAGTTTTATGAGCTATATGACCGTATGTCTAGGTTACATCAGCGAGGCATTAATGTTACCCTGAAGCCGCAAAGCAACGAAACCGCTAGTGCTATTGTAGAAGGTTACACAGAAGACATGATACACAAAATGCAAACTGGCTTTCCGCAAACAGCACATAATGAAGAAGTGTATCAAATACGACTTAATGACGGAGTCAAAGATTATTATTTTGACCAGGCGGAAAGATTTAATGCATTTGGCTTTAACAAGTTTACCAATTGGAGTTGTAATTCTGGTTATCAAAGTGTTATAATTAGAGGTAATGAGGTTAAAAGAAGCTATAGTTGTCACGACATGGCACTAGGTACACTTGAAAATTTTGAATTATTCAAAGAGCCTAAACGCTGTATTACTCCAACATGTGTGAGTTCAGCAGATAGTAAGATACCAAAGAGGAAATAGAATGGCGGATGTAAAACCTGGGATGATAGGTGTTCATGGCAAAACACATCTCGAACTTGAACAGTTTATTGACATGCAATCCTTTGAAAAGATTCAAATTGAATTATGGAAGGGCATGGCACTTGCAAAGCCCCTTGCACATCGCGGACAATTTTCTAACCCAGTGTTACCAGAGAATTTGAGTTTTTCCTATAAAGAAAATAAAATCAACCCTATCTTTTATGCCTACGATGACTACATGGCATTACCCAACGACTCTGAAATAAAAGTAGTTGGAGAAGAATTAAGAAAATTTGATAATACTGTTTTCCTAGAATTTTTAAAATACGCATTTCAAGCACACGATTCTATATATTTGTATTACCTTTGGAATACTAAGAAGCCAGGGTGGAAGGAAAATACAGACCCCCGCCAACTAGACGACCTTGCAAGATTTTTTCCAGAGACAGTTAAATGGGTAGACAAACTTATAGAAGATAAAATATTTTCTTTTATAGGTCGTGCATACATTGTATCTATAGAATCTGGAGGGTTGTCTTTTGAACATTTTGATGAACCTGCTGATGCGGCATCTCCTGAAGTATCTGAGTTTATACATATTAGACCCGACTTAATAAGACCTTTTTATGTTTATAATCCGCAAACGAAAACTCGTCATTACATACAAACAAGGGTTGGTTGGTTTAACGATAAAGATGTACACGGCGGCGACATAGTTTTTAATCCTTCGTATTCCATACGTATAGACGGTATCTTTACAGACGAGTTTAGACAAAAAGCCATAGAGGCCAACAAATGAAAGTTGACCTAGAACATCTACATTATTGGATGTGTGCTATAAGAGAAAGCAAGGATCCCTTAAGGACTCTTGATGCGTTCTGGCAAGGACAATTAAAAAGTAAAGAATGGCTAGTTAATAACTTAGAAGATTACATTTTCCCAGAAAGAAATAAAACGCTAAATTTTCCGTTATCTGTAGACATACATGGCGGGTGGGTGGGCGTCCTTGCTAGTATGCTATTCCAATCAGCTATTCCAATCAAACACATTCGTAGTATTGATATAGATCCAGGTTGTGAATCTACCTCTACAATGATGAACAAAAAAGAAGAAATCGAAGGACGCTTTAGAGCAGTGACCGCAGATATGTGTAATGTACGAAGCGATGCCGATATCATTATCAATACTAGTTGCGAACATATTACACAAGACCAGTATGACTTATGGTTAAGCGGGCACCCACAAAACAGCCTAATAGTTTTGCAAAGTAACAATTATAAAATTACAGAGCATGTTCGTATTGCTTGCGATTTAGAAGAATTTATTGAGCAGTCTCAAATTAAAGTGCTTTGTGCAACAGAATTAGAGCTTCCTTTATACAAACGATTTATGATTATTGGCCAAAAATAAATGTTAGCATTTGAAGAATTAAAACAACTACATTTGGAAATTACAAATAATTGTCAAGCCAGTTGCCCTATGTGTAGCAGAAACAACCACGGGGGTATGGATAATCCACTTATAAAGATACAAGAATGGTCTTTAGAAGAATTTAAAACGGTAATAAATCAAGAAGTGCTTGATCAGATAGACAACATATATTTTTGTGGAAACTTTGGAGATCCGTTACTCAACGATAATTTAGTTGATATGTGTTCGTATGTTAAAAGCAATAGTACCGTTAGTATAAGAATTCATACCAATGGAAGTTTACGAAACGCATCTTGGTGGGCTAGTCTTGCAAAGTCATTACCGCAAGACCATGTAGTTATTTTTGCTATTGATGGACTAGCAGATACACATTCTAGATATCGGATAGGAACAGATTATAATAAAATCTTAAACAATGCTAGAAGTTTTATACAGGCAGGAGGAATAGCCGAATGGGCCTTCTTAGTGTTTGAGCACAACGAACACCAAATTGAAGAAGCAAGGAGCATTGCTCAAGAAAATGGATTTAGAAGGTTTACAGTTAAAAACAGCAGTAGGTTTATAGCCGATAAAAATTTTCCAGTTTTAAATAAAAACGGAAACATAGTTGATACACTAAGGCCTGCTACCTCTTCTGTAATTAAGTTCTTAGATAAAGAAGTTATATCTAATTACAAATCCATAGTAGCCAACACTGAAATAGATTGCTATGTAAAAAAGACTAAAGAAGTTTACATTGACGCTTATAAAAATTTAATGCCCTGTTGCTTTCTCGGATCGGCGCCTTATAATTACACAGAAGAATCAAGTCCTATTTTTTCTATTAGACAAGAACTATTACAACAATATAACGACCTTGTCGAAAGTTTAGGACAACTAGACACAACTAAACGATCCATAAAAGATATAGTCAATTCTCATCAGTATCAAACTGTTTGGCAAGAGTACTGGGGTAGTAAGAAGTTAATCACATGTGCCAGGACTTGCGGTAAAAATGATATATCAAAACCCATGGATCAGTTTATTGAAAGAGAGAACCTTAGTGAATAAAAATGTATATTGGTTACAGCCAGAGACAACCCAACTAGGACACTGGCAACATAAAGTATCGGAATTGTCAGGTAGTAATACATTTTGTATTTTACCTTGGATACACTTTGCTACTCGTCCAAATGGAGACATGCGTTTATGCTGTTCGTCTAATGCCAGTGGTGCAGGGTCGGACCACGAAGTTGGACTTGTAAAAATGGAACACGGAAAACCTGCTAACTTTGGACGTGAGACTCCTATGAGTGCATGGAATAACGAATATATGCGTTCGGTGAGAACAACAATGTTGAACGGGGATATTCCATCAAGCTGTAAAAAATGCTTTGATGAAGAAAGTAAAGGTGTTGCCAGTAAACGTATGTGGGAAACTGGTGCATGGATAACCGAGGGAATTGACGTAGAAGAACTTGTTGAGCAAACACGCGAAGACGGATCTGTTCCAGAAAAATTAGTTTACCTGGATCTTCGTCTAGGACACACTTGTAATTTGAAATGTGTCATGTGTAGCCCGCATGATTCTAGTCAGTGGGTAGGCGATCATAAAAAGATATTCCCGTTGTTTGAGAATAAAATCTTAAAAGAAACTATGAGATGGGAAAGAGAAAAGTTTAACAATTTTTGGCATGAAAATCCAGAGTTCTGGAAAGAGATGTATGCACAGATTCCTAATCTCAAACAAGTTTATTTTGCGGGCGGCGAGCCCTTGATGATTAGAGAACATAAACTATTCTTAGAAGAGATTATTAATCAAGGGTATGCTGACAAAATATTGGTTCGTTACAATACCAACGGATTACTAGTCGATGACGATATCATAGATCTATGGAAAAAGTTTAAAAAAGTTAAAGTTGGATTTAGTTTAGACGGTACAGATCAGAAAAATCACTATATTCGTTATCCTAGTGATTGGGAAACTATTGTACAAAATTTACACAAACTAGATAATACGCCAAGTAACATAGAAGTCAGTATTGCAACTGCTATACAAATTCTAAACATCAAACACCTTCCAGAATTTGCTCGTTGGAAAATTACACAAAACTTTAAAAAAGTTAATTTTGAAAACAACACCGGGGGAATCCAAGCAGGCGGCGGCATATTCAATATGCACCTACTATACATTCCAACGTTCTTAAGTATTAAATGTTTGCCCCCAGAAGATAAAGCCGAGGTGCGTAGATTATTTGCAGAGTTTGCAAACTGGTTACATGAAAACTATAGACAAGATGAAGATTTTTGGAAACAAAATCCTTATGGTTGGAAACGTTGGCAAGCTGTGTTAGATTTTATGGACAGTGAAGATCATTCTGATCAACTACCTGCACTTAAAGAATACGTCGAACGATTGGAAGTAATTAGAAAAACAGATTTTAAGTCTGTGTTTCCAGAGTTAAGTCATTTAGTATGATAACAGAAATTAAAAATAACTATCCTTCTAATCTCTTAAGAATAGAATACATGTTAGGTAACTTATGTAATCATAAGTGCTCTTATTGTTTTCCAGGCAGTAACGAAGGAACACATCCTTGGCCCAATATAAATCAAGTTAAACAGAATCTAGGACATTTACTCGATCATTATAAACATCACGGAAAAAATAAGTTTCAGTTTTATCTAGTAGGCGGTGAGCCGACACTTTGGAAAGAGTTACCTGAACTTTGTTATTTTTTAAAATCTCAGTACGATACAATTATTAACATATCAACCAATGCTACTCGCAAGTTAGATTGGTGGCAAGACAACGGTGGCTTGTTTGACAATGTTGAGATATCGGTGCATCACGAGTTTGCTAATATTAACCATATTATTTCTGTTGCTGATTTGCTATATTCTAAAAATATAAACTTGGTGTGCAATGTGTTAATGGATCCTAATCATTTTGAAAAATGTCAAGGTATCATCACAGAACTTAAATCTAGCAAACGCAGATGGGGTGTAGTTGCAAAGAGTGTAAAGTACAATGGTCAGACTAGATACACCGAAGAACAGAAACAGTTCTTAAAATTTAACCTTAAACGAATTCCTAATATTCTTTGGTATGTAAAAACTTTAAAAAATCCCGTATTAAAAACTAAATCTAAAGTAAAATATAAAGACGGTACTACTAAAACTGTCTATAATGATAACTGGTATACGTTAAACAATTTTAATCAGTTCAGCGGTTGGAGTTGCAACCTCGGTGTTGACCATATTGAAATTTATCAAGACGGGACTATATCTGGCAATTGTAGACAGAAAATATACAACTACAATGGATACTATAATCTGTATTCTACTAACTTTACAGAAGTGTTTAATCCAGAAATTGTCCCAACAACTTGTCGACAACTTATTTGTGGATGTACTAGTGAAATTGTAATTAACAAACATGCCAAATTTTAAAAGATTAGAACCTATCAATCCGCAAGTGTTCCATGTCGATTGGGAAGTTACACTAAAGTGTAATTTAGATTGTGGATATTGTGGAAGTCACGACAATTCTAAAAAACATCCTTCTCTTAAAGATTGTTTAGAAACAGTTGACTTCTTGTTAGAGTATGCTGATATAAATTTTATAGATAGTGTATTAGAACACAAAAAGGTTATTTTTAATTTATTTGGCGGCGAAGCAATCTATCATCCTAATTTTGTAGAAATACTAGAATATATTCGAAGCGAGTATAATTCAAAGTATCGGCATAAGTGGGAACTGTCGTTGTGCCTGATAACCAATGCTATTGCTGCTGATAAAATTTGGGACAGAACTATTGAGCTTATTGATGCGTTTACCATAAGTTATCATGCAGAAAATAATGAAAAACAAGAAGCGCAGTTTAGAAGAAACGTATTAGTCCTTCACCAAAAAACAAATGCCTATCATGTATCAGTAATGATGAATGCTCCGTTATTTCATAAAAATTTATCCTTTATTGAATTTTGTAAACAGTACAACATTAACTACCTGCCAAGACAATTAGACCACTGGGGGTGGTCTACACGAAAATACAATTACACTGATGATCAAGTTCAATGGTTCGAAGGTGTTTATAAAAGAAAAAGTACAAAACCGTTGCCTAGCATTAAAATAGAAAATGTATCAAAACCTAAAATTAAATTAAAAGATAAAATTAAATTTTTATTTAAGAAACTAGTTAATTATAAAACCAACATGACAAAAGTTGGCAGAGCTTGTTGTGGCGGCGAAACGCTGTGTGTAGACGGTAACTTTGAAGACAAGGTCTTTTTTGTACCTGATAACAGATTTAAAGGATGGCATTGTAGTGTAAATCGATTCTTTGTTTTTGTAAAACAGGACGATCAAAGTATTTTACATAACAAGGACTGTCGTATGAGATTTGATGGCACAGTTGGTCCAATGGGATACATGAAAGATGCTAGAAAGATTCTTGATCAAATGCGAGAGGAAATTACGGCAGGAACACGGCCAGTTATGGTTTGTCAAAAGAAAATGTGTTTCTGCGGATTGTGTGCTCCAAAAGCGAACGACATGAACACTTATAATAACATGATGACTAGGTATATAAAAAGTGTACAATGATATTAAATTAAAATTAGATGCAGTAGGGCCTGGATTCTGTTTAGAAAAATGGACTAGTGCCGTATTTCATTTGCAACGAGGAGTTACTAATAGTTGTCATCATTGTAAAAGTCATACTATTCCTTTAGAAGAAGTTAAAAAAAATTTACATGCCATACACAACACTCCTTACAAGAAAGAGCAACGTAAAATTATGATAGAGGGAGGCCGCCCTAGCGAATGTAATTATTGTTGGGCGGTTGAAGATCAAGGCGGCATTAGTGATAGGCTAATTGTGTCTGAAAAACCAAGAAATAAAAAGCATTACGATTCTATAGTAAATGATTGGAGTCAAGATTTTAAACCATCTTCCATTGACGTATCGTTTGGTAACACTTGTAATCTAGCCTGTAGTTATTGCGGACCTCATAGTAGTAATACCTGGATTAAAGATATAGAAATCAACGGGCCTTATCCAAACGGATATAATCCTATTCCTTTAGATTTACAAACGATTGTATCAGAAAACCCTTACACAGAATTATTTTGGAATTGGTTTAAAGAAGTTTACCCCACTTTAAATAATTTAATACTCAACGGAGGAGAACCGTTGATGCTTAAAGACACTTACCGATGCCTTGAACATATACTAGAAAACCCTAATAGTGATCTGCATCTTACAATTAATAGTAACCTTTGTGTGGAAGATAAACTTATTGATAGGTTTATAAAATTAATTAGTCAGATAGAAAAGGGAAAACATGTAGCCAGCCTTTCTGTTTATACAAGTAACGAAGCTGCAAATCAGCAGGCAGAATACATACGTCACGGATTGAATTATTCTAAATGGCTACTAAACATTAATAAGGTACTCAATAGTTCCTCTCATATAAAGATGGGATTTATGGCTACTTTTAATTTACTATCTACGTTTAGCTTTTTAGATTTGCTTAAAGATGTTAAAAATTTAATTGATTTACACACTGAGGAAAGAATTATTTTTATGCCTGGATACTTGAGAGATCCTTCGTTTCTAAGTATAAGGCTGTTGCCTGATCAATATAGATTTAAACTGTTAGAAAGTTTAGATTATATTAACAACAATTTTAATAACAATCAAACTCGTAAAAGATTTGAACAAGTTATATCATACTATGATTCAGGACGAGTTTCTGATTACAGTCAACTTAAAGACTTTATATCCGAGTATGACAAAAGACGAGAATTGGATTTTAAGAAGACATTTCCAGAGTTTGATTGGTTATTTTAATATAGTCCACAAACTCTTGTGCTTTTGGAACACACATGCCGCAACCGCATCTGTCATTAGGACAAATGATTGTGTCGTTAAGATTTTTCCTAGCATACTCTAATAACTCGCCAATATTATCTAAACTGCCAATACTACCAGTTGTGCCATCAAATTTTGCCTGACAAGTTTGATGGTGATATACTAAACCTGTTTCGTGGTCTATATGTAAGAAATATTTGTTAACACTACAGAACCAGCCTTTGAAATGCGTGTCAACTAGTTTAACATCTGTCCAGTTGTCATTAACTTTTCCTTGAATACATCTTCCACCGCAACAATTTCTTCCAAGCTCTGTTCCTTGTTTTACTGCCGTAGCAGTTTTGTTTAGTCCCATGATATCAAAATACCATTGTTGTTGTTGTTCAGAGTACTCGTGGCTAGTCCTGCGCATGTCTCCGTTGGTGTCTTTGAACCACCCCTTAACTGTTAAGTTACCGTCGCCTATTGGCCTTGGGTTAAATTTTATATTGAGTTCTTTTAGTAAGTTACAAAGTTCTACACACTCTTCCCAATAATCAACGTGCATCATAACATTAACACTTAGTCTTATGTTTCGTTTACTGAGTTCTTTGATATTTGCTATTACTGATTCTTTTAGTTTTGAATTAGCTTCAGCATGGAAACTTACAGTAACCCAATCGAAGTTATTTTCAATTGTATCGATAAACTTAAAACTAAAGGCTCCGTTTGTTGTTAACCCTAACCCAAAGTTTCCTTGTGTTTTAGCATACTCTGCAAACTTAAAAAATATAGGGTTGTTAGTAGGTTCACCGCCTGTAAAATTTATGTTTATTTTTTCTTGATTGTAAATGGATGAGTACTCTTTTATAAAGTTTAGAACAGTACTCATTTCTTCAAATGTCCTATGCTTACTTGTGTTGTTATGTCTAGATGCTTCACAATAACTACAGTCGTAGTTACATCTGCGACCAACGTCCCAAGTTACCATCATAGGTTCGCTATGCACTAGTTTAATTGCTATTGTCTTTTGCATATTTTGTAATTGGTATATCTGCCGAACAGGTGCAGAAATTTCGTGTGCATATAACAGGATCTTCAGGTTGTTCAAACGTGTCTTGATAGATGTTTCCTAGACTGCCGCCAACTCTACAAGTTGCACGATGTACTTCACCGTCCCAGTTGATCATCAAACTTTCAATACCAGCATTACAACTCCAATCTTTGTATTTGTTAAGATGGAGTTTAATAACATCGTTGGCATGAATAATCTCTTTATCGTCAATTACACAGTTTCCTGAAACAGTAGCATCTTGTTCTTTTATCCATGCAAGGTCGTCTGGGTGATAACGCATGTCATCAAATAAATCATGATCACCCTCAGTCCATCGAATACGTCTAATAGTATTTGGAATTTGTGCTTGAAGGCATCGAGCACGTAACTGCATCGCAGCATCCATGCAATCATGGTGTGCCATTATTTGTGCTAATACTTTTATTTTTGTCAAATCAACAAGACTTTCTATAGTATTGAATACACGACGCCAATCATATTCTAAATGTATACTAACAACACATTGGTCAATTGGTAGACTGGCATAAAACTCGTAAGGTCTAGTTCCGTTGGTCGTTACACTGATCCATGCAACTCCTTTGTATTTTGCGTATTTTACAAGCTCGTCAAACTTAGGATGGACACAAGGTTCTCCTCCAGTAAAACTTAATCGAATAGGTTTACCTAGTGTTGACAATTTATCAACTGCTTTCTTTAAGACTTTTATATCAGTATGCGGACTAGTGTTATCGTGTATAGCAGAAGGACAGTAGCTGCAATCGTAATTACAACGCTTGCCAAGATTCCATTCAATTTTAATACTGTCCTGGTGCGGCCAGCGACTGGTTACTTTATACATACTATTTCTTTTACTATGTTAAATTTAAATAACATTGTTGTATCTATCTTTGTTTTTAAATCTGCAACTGGTATCATTCCTAAATTCAAATTGTTAAATTTGAAATTTTTAAATCGTACCCACAACAAAATATATAGTTTTCTAAAAATGTATTCTACCCAAGATGTGCTTTTTCCAAATTTAATCATAAAATCAGCACTATAGTATTCTTGAGGTCTGATACCGTTAGCTATATTATCTCTATCTTTAAATACATCCAGTATGGTTTTGCCTGTTTGACAATAGTTTATGTATACTGTGCCAGAAGTCCATTTAAACGTAAAATGTTCCATATCGTTTTTGTTTAAACTTATGGTAGGTCTATCCTTAAATGTAACAACAACTGTGGGGTGTTTATTTTTTGTTCTTAGATAAGATTCAAACTGATGGATCAAAATATTAAATTCGTTAATAGAATGTTTAATTGTTTGCGGTGCATTGTTGTACCATACTGTGCCTGTAACAACATCTCCTCTAAGGTCTTCAAAAAATTTATGCAGATAATTTAAATCTTGCTGAGTTGAACATTTTGTAACTTTAGAGTCTATTATGTTATCATAGGTATTGATTATATCTATATGATAGTTTAACCTATCAATATAATTATTGTTACCCCAATTACTAAATCTATTTGTTTCGTATAACTTGTAATTTTTAGAAATTTCAGAAAACCACTTGCGAGCAATATCTGTATTTCGCAATTTAAATTCTAATGTTATATCTTCGACCCCGTTTGATAATATTACATTAAACATATGGTTTAAACTCCGGCACTACATCTAGCAGACTTTGATTTCGTGTCTTGTCTAATTTAAAATTAAAATTTAAGAAATCAGACCATAAATGATTTTGATCCTTTGCTTGTAGGTAGTTTATATTATCTTGTATCTGCTGATGCGTTATCTTACTCAGTAATGGGTTTTGTTTAACAATATCCCATGTATCAACTTTTAACGATATTGATTGTAAACGCTTAATTGCTAAATCTTTCAAATTAGATGGAAGGACTTGTGCCGATAGGCAATTGGGATAACTTACACGGTGACTATAAAACACAATACCCATTTTGTTAATAAAGTATTCAATACAGTCTGCAGCTTGTAATATGTTTCCTGCCTGTGCGGTAAATGCACCAACTACCCTACTAACATTAGGAATTGATTTTATTTCTTTAATGTTTTGCTCAACTTCCGTAAAGTTACCGTTACCACGAATGTAATTGTAAACATCGTGAATGCCGTCAATGCTGACGTTAACGGCAACGCTTCTAAAATGTGGCCAATAATCATGAATTGTTCTCTCTCTACTGATACCTAATGTTGTGCCGTTAGTTGCATATTTGATTTCTATGTTCTTACCATAAGGTTTGAGCATATCTAAAATTTTATAATGCTGAGGATCCATAAGTGGTTCTCCTCCAGCAAATTCTACTCGACGAAAGTAAGGAAGTAACTTCTCAAAACTTGCCCACCAGTTATCAGTATCGTCAAACGGTCCAATATATTGCCCAGGTTTACGAACAAGTTTGGCTATAGTTGGAACAAGGTAGTTATTTTCTTTTTCGTAGAACGGTGTTACTTCGTTCCAATCCTGCCATGATGTGCTGTCTAACGGGTTGCACATACGACATTTTAAGTTGCAGAGATTATTAAGTTTAATTTCCATAGTTGGAAATTCAAACGGCATCGTAAAATCTTCCCGTAAATTTTCTAGTGCATTAGGATATAAGTTAATCCGTGCTTCTGGGATAATACCGTTAATATGCCTTTGTCTTAAACTTTCAACGCCCTGGTCTTCTAAGTCAAAACAAGGTTTGCAAACATCAGGTCTTTGTCCGCACAGTACTTGCTGGCGAACTTCGCGCATAGTGTTACCATTCCAAATTTCTTCTAAAGACGTATTTTGGATCCAACCAATTGGCTGGCTTCGGCAACAAATCTTGACTGCGCCGTCTTCTCTTGTTGCAAGTCCGGTAAACGGATGTAGGCAAAATGTTTTACTGTTATTCACGATATATTTAACTGATAAACTGCTACTATAAATAATTTTATGATAACACCTGCTGGATACCAAGTCAATAGAGAACTGCTTTCACAAGCATTATCTCTAATCAAAACTGATGAGTTTAAGACAACTATTAACCAAGCTTCGGGTGATTTTTTCTATAACCCGTGGGAAATGAATTCCGTGTACAAAGGAACGGTGTTTGAAGAGCTACTTAATTCTTTAAATTTTCCAATAGGGGAAGCTCGTATTATTGTCCTTAAGCCTGGAACTTGCTATCTTAGTCATGCCGATATAGATGATCGGTATCATTTAAATTTGTCTGGGGAGAACTGCTATTTGGTTAACTTAGAAACATCAACAATGTATCCTCAGGTATCGGACGGAATTTGGTACAGTATGGACGCGGGCCAACGACACTCGGCGGTTAATTTTGGTAATGTAGATAGAGTACAGTTAGTTGTTAGAAAGTTACTTAATAACAATGACATTAGTGACTATGTTAGTGTTACTATTAAACCTATTGGTGAGAAACCAAGATACGAATTTGATGACGAAATAAGTCCATGGTTAAACAGGATGAATAAAGAAAATGCACTATCTAAATTTGCTGTTTTAGCAGACGGTGTTCAGTTTCAACTTAGCGCATCTCGTGTAATAGATTTAGATAGTTTTTCAAAAAATAAATTTTTAATTAGGGTATTATGAAACACCATTGTTTATTTTTCTCTTTAACAGGCAAACGCTGGGAACGAGCTCTATGGCCTCACAGAGTTGGTTCTTTTCTTAGAGAGCAAGGTTGGGACGCAGAAGTTGTTGACTTTACTGCATTTTGGAAATTAGAAGAATTACAAGAGTTAGTTAGGTCTAGAGTATCTACTAATACTGTTATGTTTTGCTTTGGCACCGCATTTTTAAATCCATGGAGCCCTTATATAAACGATTTTATTTTGTGGCTAAAACAAGAGTACCCAAATGTGGCTCGTGTTGTTGGCGGGAATAATGCCCTTGTTACTAAGGCTGAAAACATTGACTACTGGGTAGATAGTTACGGGGAAAATGCTGTACTTGCATTATGTCAGCATCTTATAGGAACGCTTGGGTCTCCTTTACTAACAGACCCAGCATTTTTTGGAAGCAAGAAAGTTATAAGAGGTCTTACACATTACCCTAGTGCTCCAATGTCTTCGTATCTTATAGATTATGAAGCAAGAGATTTTATGGATCCATATGACTGTCCGCAAATTGAAACAGCAAGGGGGTGCATGTTTAGTTGTAGTTATTGCAATTTTCCTATTATAGGACAGACTAAAGATGTGAGCATTAGTAAAGAAGAATTTAAGAGGCAACTGCAAACTGGTTACGAAAAGTGGGGAATAGTCAATTGGAGAATAATGGATGAAACTACTAACGACAGACCAGAAAAAATTCGAAAGTATGCAGAAGCAGTTGATGAGCTAGGATACCATCCTTGGATCTGTGGATTTGCTAGAGGCGACTTAGTTGTTAAACACAAGGAGTACTGGGATGATTATATTCGTTTAGGATTCCTTGGACATAGTATGGGTATTGAAACTTTTAACAAAGAAGCAGGAAAACTTGTTCGCAAAGGAATGGATCCTGATCAACTAAAAGCAGGTTTATTAGACTTTCAAGCATATACTGACACTCATGCTCCTAGACGTTATAGAGCCAACATACAAATGATTTGTGGGATCCCAGGAGAGACTATTGAGTCATGGTATGATTCTATGAAGTGGCTAAACACACATTGGCTTAGACAAAGCGCCAGTGCATGGATATTAGAAGTTCCTGACTATGACGAGTCATTAACGAATCAAAGTAAATTTACTAAACAGCTTCTAGAGAACGGATTAAAGAAACTAGATTCAAAAGAGCATCCAGGATATAAAGTTTACAAAGATGAAAAGGGCGACGTTGTGTTTAAAGCTGTACATGGCGGTGGAGTTGGATCTACAAGAAACGACATAGTTGTATGGCAACATAAGGATATGGATTGGTATCAAGCAGAAGCTCTAGTTAACGAATTTTATTCTGATGATGGATATAAAGGTAAGAGAGGATGTAATCCTTTCCTCACAGATCGACTTTTTAGATACCACGAAACAAATGTTTACGAAGATATCTATGACGAGAAGATATCCGATGCTAAACCAGAAGATGTAAGATTTAAAAATTTTGTTCAAAGCTATATTGATAAAAAGTTGAGTTGGAATAAATGACAGACATATCAAACTGGAACTATTACTATAAATTAAGACCAGACGGAGTTGCTACAGATTCTAATCTATTGTATACTCCTTATATGAATCCAGAAGGCAACGTTTTGTGTATGCATTATTGCTACGATCCTGTATACAGGCCTGGCAAAGAAAAGATAAATCAAGAACTAATAGATTGGTTTTTTAAAAGAGAAGTTAAATTTTTATCTGACTTGTCAGAGTTACCTACAACTCCAGCTGTCTATGAAGTAGATTTAAAGGCAAATAAAATTTTTATTGAATGGAATAAAGAAACACTTTCTCAAATTTTATTTGACAAAAATAGAAACTTAGAAAAAGAGTTTCCCGAATGGCGACAACAAATATATGATATGCTAAAAAGACTTAAAGATGTTGAGCACTTTAAGATGGCCTTGTATCCTCATTGTTTTTATATTTCAAAAGATAAGCAACTTAAAACAATAGACTTTTATTCTGTGGTACCGTTTAATGAACGATTTGTTGAAAGAAAAATAATAGAAGGTGTAATAGGTAAGGACGGTGAATACAGATTCAATGAATCTACTAACAGCGGTATGATTGATTTTAGAAAGTTCTTTGAGCTTACTTTAAAAAAACATCTAGGAATGTCTTGGCCAGACTCTCCGTTTCCTATATTTTATGACGAGTTATATGCAAACAATTAATTGGGATGATGTGATTCAAAGTCTTACAGACGGTCGAGTAGTAACTGTTGACCCTGCAAGATGGAATATGAACAACCCTGAATATGCTCAGATGTTAGATTTGTGGCGTAAAAATAATTTCAATACCAATAGTGTAAAATGGACTAACTTTTATAATTATGGAAATCTTGAAAAGACAGTTGCCACAAGTCTTAATATAACTCCATTACGTAGTTGGATAAGTTGTGTTGAGCCAGGGTTTATGACAGGCTACCATTACGACATAGATGATAACGAATCTGAATACTTAAAGAAAGGACAAATTCAAAGGTATTCTATTTTTATCAGTAAACCAGATATAGGACATTTGTTTATTTTAAACAAAGACTATCATTACAATAAGAACCAAGGAACTGTGTTAAGCTGGAATCACTATAGAGATTGGCACAACGGAATAAACGGTGGACTTTCAAACAAGTATATGTTCCATATAATTGGTTACTGATCCCATAGAGTTATTTGTAGTGTGTATCGAGTATTGTAACCTATATTAGCCGGCCCATGTACAATCATAGGATCGCTCCATTCAAACAAGTCACCGGCTTTGTAATTCACAGCTACTTTATCATCATAGACAAAAACGTGTCCAGGTTCCCAGTCCTGTAAGAACATTGTGTATCTTACAGGATTTTTTACTTCAGTTAGTTGAGGATCGACGTGCATGGCTTGGAACTCGCCAGGATATAACATTACAAACCACCAATTAGTTTTTGTTCGTTTTTCTGGTAAGTCTGGCAATGTAAATTTAAAGTTTTGCATTTCTTTTGAAGACGGATTCATTTGATGAAAGAAAAATTTATTATCTGAATAACCAGGCCTTGCCATTTCTTTAAATTTTTCTAGTGTAGGATTACCAGACCATCGTTCTGGTTGCCATACAGGAGTTTTATCTCCTATACAAGATTTCAAATGTTCTAGGATACCTTGATCTGTTATCCAGGTGCTATAGTTGCCTATGTACTGCATCAGTAACTCTCTATATGACCTATTCCTAATTTATCTCTAAATTCGTCGGTAAACTTTCCATCTATCCTAAGACTGTAGGTTTGCGACATAACTCTGTTTCCACCGTGCCAGTCCACGTCGTTCCACCATGCAGCTCTTGTATTAAGTCCGTACTTCATCTTTTTACTAGGATCCCAGATGTAAAACTGATTGCGTGTATCGGGTCGGATATGTATGAATTCGTTCCTATGAGGCTTAACAACATTTAACCCGTTCTTTGCATCTAAATCTCTATGTTCGAAAGGCAACCCGTCCGCTTCACAATGAAAGAATATTACTCGGCCAATACTTTTAAAGATAGTTCCTTTCATATGCAGAATCCAGTTGACAACATTAGGGAAATGTTTACTTTCTTCTGTCATTTGTCTTTCACCGGGTCTGTCGTTCCAGTCCCCTTCTTCCCATAAGAAATAATATATGTATGGATCGTATGCACCCATTGCCATTTTTAGGTATCGAGTAAACTTATTTCTAACTCTATAATCTTTAAAATCTCTGTAGAGATCGATGCCGCCTTTTTTAATAGGATCATCGTCTGGCAGAGCTAAAAATTCTTCCATTGCTTTGTATATAGGTTTCCAGTTATGGATATAACTCATATCGTTAAATGTAAAGCCTGGTGCCATCCATGTACCTTCTTTAGCGTACTCTCTTGCTTCAGCGAATCCTCTATAAATCTCAGGTTGAAGAGTATCAAAAGTGGACATGTCAATATACGGCTCCATATCAATATAAGGATGGCCGTTTATACCTTTAATCATATGTGATTAAACTCCTTAATTCTTCCGTAGTTTTCTATCCATTCTTTTGGAATAGTATCGAGCAAAGGTATGCCTTTGTTTATAGCACCATCCCTTAACAATACTTGATGTACTAACGGGCTAGGCGGTTTTCCAGGTAACATGTCTGCAATAGCTTCTGTTTGTACTTCGCTTAAATCTAGTGTTGTTGCATCTGGCCACTGAATGATTCTTATAGGAATGTCATTAATGGTCACTACGTAGTGAGATCTATTTCCGTCCCATGGAAATTTTTCAAATTTAAATCCATGTTTTATGCATACATCTTCAGTAGCTTTCATTAAGTCTGAAAGGTATATTTGATCGCCACCGGGTGTTCGTCCAATGTCGGCGCCGCAACGAATTCTATATTGTTCACAGTAGGTAGTTCCAAATTTAACTAATTCTAGAATACAATCTTCTAATTGCGTCATGTCTAGAAGAGTATAAGAGATGTTTTTAATAGGCATACCAAACTCTAAACAGTTTAATATACCTTGTATTTGTTTTTTTCGAACTACAGTTCCTTGGTAGTCTTCGTGATTTAAACCAAATGTCCATTTAACATTCTTAAAATGCGACAAAGACTTAGCGAATTCTTTGTTGGCTAAGTTGACACCGTTTGTAAGTATCATTAGCCCTCGCGGTTTACCAGGAAGTTGCTGGATGCGTTCAACTAATAACGGCAAATCTTTTCTAACAGTTGGCTCTGCTCCAACTAGTGCTATAGGATAACCGTCGTCCGGCCACGATTTTATTTTGTCTAAAATTAATTCTAAGTCAGGATCTATAGATTTGTTATCTGGCATTTGATAACAATGTGGACACGCTAAGTTACATTTGTTTGTAATCTCAATAAAATAACTTTTAAGGGCATGTCTTCTGTAATTGTATGTAAGATAGAACTCTGCATCGGGCTCTACTAAATGCGTGGATGTGCCATGCGACTTACACGTTTTAGTTAACCATATACTGCCATCTTTTTCAAACTTCGTAGCAGGTACGTGTCTGTAGCAGGTATGGCAAATTGATAATGTTTCAACTTTATACACTATAGTCTTGTTCTGGATAATATAGAGCTGCACGATGCAATACTCTTGTTTCTAAATTGATAAATTTCCAACGTTTGTGAATACCATGCCATTGGTCGCCTAATACAATGTCGCCGTCTTGCCAGTGATGGTGGTATATGTATTTTTCTTGAATAGTATATTCTCCTAACCATTTAATAAGCTCTTGTGCTTCTGCATCAGGAACATCTTTAAAGCCTCTTACTTGTAAGTAAGGAAAATATAATCCTTGAGCACCAGTTAACGGACTTGTATAAACTAACGGATGAAAATTTTCTTCTGATGGATTCTCATCTTCCCTTGGAGCAATTGGTGTTCCGTCGTGACGCTTGCCGCCAGTAATAATTAGTTTATAATCTTTAATTACATTTTTAATAATACTTGGTAATTCCTTCCAAGTTAGAACATTGTTGTTGTAACTTGTTGTGGACCCTGCTGTACCTTTAACACCTCGTAACCAGATAATTGGCTCTCGAACTTTTCTCCATGTTACGTTAGCATGCCAGTCAAAATCTCCAGGGTTGGCACCAATGCCAGTTTTTCCGTGTTCGTTTTTTTCCGCTGTCACCCTGCAAATTAACCCGTCGGGATCAACTGCGGTGTGGATAAAGTTCTGATCATCTTTATTAAACAACGGAGATGGATCTTTAAACATGTGAATAATTTCTAATTCTTTTTCCAAACTCATGTTTGGATTTTGGTTTTTAATTACCACTAAAGTGTGTTTGCTTATCAGTTTACAGATAAGGTTGATATCCGCTTGTGTTGCGGTGTGCATATCAAAATCGTCAATTATTACAGTCCAGCCGTTAGCATCTAATTTGTAGTTCATCCTTTACTCCATATTCAATAAAGTGTATCTATTTATAGCATAAATTAGTGTGTGGAGAGGAATTAGAGTGACTGACTTTGAATACTATTATAATAATGTTCCTGGAAAAGGGCTTTGTAGAAACAATTTAATTTACACAAGTCTGATATCCAAAGATAAAAAAACTTTCTGTAAGTGGTATTACAACGATACCGATTATCACAAAGGCAAGAATCAAGTAGTTGATCCTTCCAAAATGGAAGAAAAGTGGCTAAGAGAAGTCAATTACATTACACAGATGAGGAACGCTTATCCTGATCTAATTCCAAAAATAACTAAAATTGACCTTGAAAGAAGAAAGTTATACTTTGAAATTGATGGTCCAGACTTTTGGGAAAGAGCAAATTGTAGTATAGAGAATTACGATAGTGTAGTTCCTGATTGGCAGGAACAAATGATTGATATTATCAAAGCTCACAAAAGTCTAGGATTGCACAAATACAGTATGCACCCAAGCAGTTATTTTGTAGTAGACGGAAAACTGAAAAGCATTAACTATTTTTTTACATACAGGCAAACTGAACCGCATATTAGCATACAAGAAGTAGAGAGTCACATTTATGTAGAAAGACAAGACGAAATGCGAAAGCATTTATCCAGTTTTGGTATTAGTTGGGACACACCGCAACCGTGGGAAATTATGGATCAGTTATGCTGGGAAAGTTTCAGAACAAATTATCCTGCTGAGTTTATAGAGCGTGTTAAATGTATAAAATAATTCCCTGGTCAGAAGATTTAGATTTAACAGAATTTTATGACTACTGTAGATCTAAAGGTTTTGTAAATAACTCAAGTCAGAAATCAATGATAGATTGCTTTCGCAATGAACGAGAATGGCAAGTATGGGTACTATACTACAACAATACTGCTGTTGGTAGTGTTGCGGCACATACTATAGACGAAGGATATCGTATCTGTGCTAGAACTTGTGTACTTTCGGACCTGCTACCTCTAAATACTTTAAGAACTAGAAACCAAATTGCTTCGCATAATCATGTTACTGCACAATATCTGATGCCGGCTTGTATAGCATGGGCAAAAGAACCTATGTACATAACTAGCCATCCTAGCGAAGTAGGTACACAACGATTAGTGCATACAGTATGGGGGCCAACAATGGAACGTGCAGGTGTAATTACCAAGGCATTTGAGAAAGAGTATCGAGGGCATGTTCAAACTTTTTGGAAATTAAACAAAGATATTTTTTTAGAGCAACTGGAAAAAGTAAAATGGAACTAGACTACATTTATATAGGTAACTATAAAATTGGGTTGTACAACAACGGTCCAGTTGGGGTAGGTGTAAGCGGCGGAGCCGATAGTGCTATTCTTTTATACATACTCATGTCAAATATAAAGCAAACAATACACATTTATAACATGATGGCAGAATATCGTCGTCCTATTTTAGAACAACATTTTGATTCTGTCGTTGAAACCTGCTCTAATCTTACCGGAAATAAAAACTACATAGTCCATAAGCACTATGTTGAGCCAGACGAGTCTGCTGAATTTTATATTAAGATGTTAACTCACGCATTAAACACTAGCGAAGTTGATATTGTGTACCTTGGACTAACAAAGTTTCCTCCTAAACAAGAATATCTCTCATGGCCAGGGCAGCAGCCAGATTGGCATAACGACTTTAGATCTGATGAAATAGAAAAGCCGTTATTTGGTTTTTCTATCCCAGTTAGTAAAACAAACGATTTTAAAACAGTACCATTGACTATTGATGGTAACCCAATTGATAAGTTAGAGCTAGATGAGAGAGCCTACATACCGTTCTTTAATTGTAATAAGAAGGACATTGCTTTGTTATATAATGAATTACAGTTAGAACATAGTCTTCTACCAGTTACTAGAAGTTGTGAAAATGATCAACACCCGGCGTCTCATTGTAACGAATGTTGGTGGTGCCGAGAAAGAATTTGGGCTTTTGGATATACCGATGGATTATAATTTAGTTAAAAAACGAAACATACTTTATTGCATATTAGATAATATAGAAAATCAGTCTAGTACTTTTTCTAAAGAAATTGCAATGAATATCAGCGACTATTTCCTTTCTCTACTTTTAAGACGAGACTACGACATTATCATAGACGATAGTTCTGACAAGTTGTTAGCAAGAGCATCTAGCGATGAGTTCTATACTCATGCCGTTGTAGTTATTACCGGAACTCATACAGAATTAAACGAAGGGTTATTTAAAGCAGTAGAACAAAAGTGCCAAGAAGATTTTTTTGTAGCCGGACATATATTAGATAGAAGCGATTCTTATTACGAAATACATAATCAATTTTTTATTGTCAATTTGAAAGAGTACAGAAAACTAGGATCCCCAGTAATGGGAGATACTGAATGGAATACTAGTCACGTTAAAGTTGAGCCTATTAGAAGCGAAGAGTGTATTAATAACGATAAAGAAATTCCAGTATGGATAAAATACGGAACTACAGAAAAGACATACAAACACAAGCGCCATGGTTGGAATCTATTTGAGACTGGTTTGAAAAACAATGCAGTGATGTGTGACTTAGGTCCTAAGATTAGAAACAGTAAAAAATATCTGTATTACGAGTATGATCACGTATTTTTAAGACACATGCCTGAATTGTTTAATTACAGTATTACCTGTACTAATATGGTGACACCTTGGAACAGCGATACCCTTCCATATAACATAAGGACAGAAGAAGGGTTTGTAGATCATTATGTTAGTATAGGAACAGGACTTAACTGGCTATACAATTTAACAAAGTTAGGATATACTCCAAATACAAAAGTTACATTCACTGATATAAGTTATAGTGTTTTAAGTTTTATGAAAGCATTGGTAACTAAATGGGACGGTGAGGATTACGCATCTTTTTACATGGAGCAATTACAGTTCATTCCTAGAAGTTATAAATTAAATCTACCAATCCACGAGTCTAGGATACGAGAATGGTTTAATGAGTTTCAGAAAGAATTCACAGATTTTAAAGAAACTTGGAATACTATGAAACAGTTAAAATTTGATTTTGTGCTAATGGACTTTTTTGCACCTTTAGATTTAAGTTTCATTAGTCATGACGAAGTAACATTTATGTCAGTTAGTGATGCGTTTAATCATGTTCCTTATATACATTATGCTCCTTTAAAGTTTAGATTGGCAAGAGAGAATAATCTTATTAAGACTTTACAACAAATTAATCCCAATGCATATTTGCTTATTCCGGTTAGATTAGGTATGATTTACAAAGAAACCAAAACACTTGAAAATAATATAAATTTTGATAGAGTGAAAAACTTTAAATTAGATGACATAAACGAATTTAAAACTCCGCCTTGGCAAGCAAGTAATTGGCGTAGTTATTGTCCGTTGAGCGGAGATGTGAGGATTGTATCTTGAGAGAATATTTTGAATCCGACGGGAAGTTTCTTAAATTAGATGTAGAACTTCCTTTTGAAGAAATGTGTAAAGAAGCATTCTCTCTTATAGATAAATTTTCTCCTCATCGATCCGGTGGTTATAAACACAGTGGTTGGGAGAGTTTGACTTTACACGGATTAGGTTGGGACAAACACGAAAACTGGAACGAGTATGGTTATAAACAAGGTAAGGATGCCAGTGGGGATATGCATTGGACTGAAATTGCAGACTTGTGCCCGGTGACTACTAAATGGTTAAAGGAAGTATTTCCTTGTAATCAATATGGTAGAGTCAGGTTTATGCTTTTGCGGGCCGGTGGTCATATCGCAAAACACAACGATTCTAGTATGAAGTTAATTGAGAATATTAATGTTGCACTCAACAACCCGTCTGGTTGTGTATGGACATGGGGTGATGGGGAAGAATTAATTATGCAACCGGGTGGCGTATATGCTATGAACTTGTACTACGATCACGAACTAGTTAATAATAGTCAAGAAGATCGTATGCATATGATTATTGCAAGGCACGATGGCACAGATGCTTGGAAAAAATTAGTTGTTGATGCTGCGGAAAAACAAAATATAACAGGCAAGTTCATCGTAATAGATGACTTGCCTTGATTATTAATTTAAATCTACCCAAACAGTTCCATTAAAACCTTGGAACTTTCCTGTGGTGTCGTTGAATATAATCATTCCTTTTACACCTGTTGGTCGTGTGTCAGACGGGGTTTCTACATAGACACCAGTTTGAAGAATTGGTGCTGAAAATGCTCCTGTTGATTCGAACAAGAATGGTGCAATATCACCAATAGGCTGAGTTCCGTCACCTAATTGAATTCCATATCTTGATCGCACACTTGATGCGCCAGTTGTTACTGTTCCGTCAACTGTAAAAAATGCAGCGGCACTTTCTACATAGGAAACACCGTTGTGTGCATTTACTACAGTAGCATATAAAGGAGCATTATCTCCTACTTTGCCGTTTGGATCTAAACTACTATTATACTGAGATACCCAAACTTTAGTGTAAGCGGTAGTTTCTGCATCAGGTTCAACTCCTGGCGGAATAATTTTACCAAAGATGTTTACGTGTTGGTCAACAGTTAAGTCAACACCTTGAACACTATCAAACGATGGGTTTGAAATTGAGTTGTTCTCAATTTTAAGACTACCAGCATTTAACGTAGTCCCTGTTATTGTTAAACCAGAAATATTTGCTGACGTTTCAATGTTTCCACTTGTATCAAGTGTGCCTGTGATATTGACGTTGCCTGTTCCTGTGATATCATTTCCATTAAGGTCTAAATCACCACCTAACTGCGGAGTAGTGTCGTTAACTAAATCTGTTATACCTACACCGTCTAATGCAACAGTAGCATTGATTCTGTCACCAGCATCTTCTGTTGCTGAATATGTGAATGTGATTCCGATATTAGTTGCATTACCTGCAACCAAAGCGGCACCAACATCGTCAATAGCACGCTCTGCGGTATAATATTTTCGGTTAAGACCTTCGGAAACATCGTCTGTGTTAATACCACTTACTTCTAATTCTTTACTTGCAGCATTGTAAGTTAATCCGTAACCGGCTACTTTGTCGCTTACAGCAGGTTTGCCGCCAGCAGTTATTCCGTCACCAATCCAAAGTTGTTCTCCGTCGGTAGTCCATACTAGTTCGCCGCTTTCAAAAACTACCCCCGAACGCTGAGCATCTGTGCCTCTTCTAATTCTTAGCGCCATTGTGCTATCTCCGTTATTTTTAAGTCTTTTAGACCATTACAACGTATTTATTCAAACGAAGAAAACCGCACTCGCAAAAAAGTCGTAAAAATAGGGCCCGTAGGCCCTATTATATGCTATGTTAATTACGGTTTAGGAAACGGCCAAGACTTGCTGGCTGTTGGAGCTACATAGCGATAACGCTCTTGGTTACCCCACATACGGTCCTGACTGCCTTTAGCATAGCCTTCACTGTAGTCAGTATAGTCCTTACCGTACAATTCACTGCCAACATTGTACTCGTTACGCCAACCAGCAGTATAGCCTCGGTAGAACTGGCTAGAACCAGTTTTCATTGGCTTGTCGTAATTGGTACTGTTAGATTGTACAGAACGAGTAAACGCTTGGTCTGCCTTGTCCTGATCAATTTCACCAACCACTTCATAGCGGCAAGCACGGCCCTTAGTAGCGTTGTAATCGCTAGGAATACTAACCACATCACGTGGGTTAATCTTAACGATAACAGTACGCTCGCCACCAAACGAGTTCAAGTAATCCTTGCTACAGAAGTGAAGTCCTGTTGAGCAAGTATTGTCCTTGTTGTCGTCGACGTTATAGCGTTCCATTTCAACAACCTTACCAACGCTATTGTCCATAGTGCCACTATGAACGTCCATGTAGTTAGCACGAACTTTCTTGTAAGCAAGGAAGTGGCCATCTGGAGTGATGGGCAAGTTGCCCTTTTCCAAGAAACCGTACAGTTCGTCAACTGCCCGCTTGCTTGGGTTTTGGTACAAGTTATCCATAAACATAACCATAGGCTCAATTGGAAAACCTTCACGCAACATATCAATCATCTTGACTGCCAATGTAGTGTGCAGTTCCACACCCTTCCAAAACAAGGTTTCGCCTTGGATGGAAACATTGCCCTTACCATAGTTAAGAACAATTTTCTTAGGCTCGATTGCGTCCTTTACGGCGTCCCAATCGCCTGCCTTAATAGCATCAACTACCTTAGAGTAGGTAATGTGTGTTTTGTTGATAGTGTGTGGTTTGTTATCAATAACAACGACAACATTATCGCCTTGAATCAAAAACGGATAGCTCATTTTAAATACCTTTCTGTGTGTCAATCACATTAATATAATCTGCCAACTCAACGCTTGGAACACTACGCAGGTATTGCAACAGCGGATAGCGAGCATTTACCTGACGGCATTCTTCTACATACTTCTGAACTTGTGCTTCTGGGCTAAAAGTTACGCCAGAGGCATAACGGTTACACAAACGCTTCAAGCTCTGTTCGTTATAACGAATCTTATCAAATCCCTTGAGCTTATTTACAAACACAGAGTAAGGACTCTTAGCATTTGCGATATAGGCTACAGTATTCATATTATATGATACATTGTTCATGTTGTCAATGGCTTGGAGCACCAAACTCATAACCAGTTTGTTATCGATTGGTTTAGCCAAAACACTGACAATATGCTCTTCAATGTTAACCCAATTCTTTTGGGTTTTGATAAACTCGATATCGCCTTTACGCACACCATAAATGGTAGTACGCAAACCATCAATACCACATTCCTTCAAGTCGTTGTAGAACTCCTTTACGTTACTCATACCAAACTTGCTTTCAACATTGTAACCGCTCAAAGGCAAGTAGTAGAATGTAGTGTTTGTATCAAAGCTATCTGCCTTGCCACCATCACGCCACACCATTTCCTTTTCACGATAGTAACCGCCATTGCCACGTTCTTGCAAACTCAAGATTGTAACGTTCTTAGCAACACCTGCTTGACGTTCTTTCTTATCTAGCGCACTCGCCTTGCTGATGTAGCTTTCAGGAGGATTACTCATTGCTTTGAAGAAAGCCTTGAGTTTCATGTCCTTAGTACGGTCAGCTTTATCCAGTACATAAATGTAGCCGTTATTATCTGGCTTGTTAGTACGATAGTGAAACTTAGCACGTTCAACAGCACCAATGTTAGTGTCGTTAACGATAAAGCGAACACGGTCGCTGACAGTAAAGCCCCAGTGATGGAACATGTCGTAACTATTAGTCTGCGGGTTACGCTGGTCACTATAGCTGGTACTATGCTTCAGGTTAGAGAAAGCCTTGCTATGCTTAGAGTAATCAAAGCCGCGAACAACGATGTTGTACTTCTTAGCCAAGTCCTCAACACCAAACTTGAACTCTTTAGTGCCGCCATAGCGAGCGTGGTCATAAGTAACCAAATTGGTGTCAATAGCATACTTCTTAACCGCAGTTGCCCACAGGTTATGGTTAGAACGCTTGGCCAAAAACACAGCACGGTCCCACAAGTTAGGAATAGCATCTGCTTCTTTTGCCAACACAGTTGCCAACGCAGCGTTCAATGCTTCCAATTTTCGCTTGATAGCGTTAATGGTTTGCGGAATGTAGGACAAGCCTTCGCGTGACGCTTGGAAGTCCAGCTCGCCAATAGCAAAGTGCATTTCCAAACCGCAGTTCAACAGGCCTCGCAATTCACCCAGCGAATTGTCTGCTTGAGGAACTTGGACAGGGTAAGCAATATTACCCATGATAGCAATACTATGACGGCTGTCTTTATAACTATGAACACCAGGAACAATGTCTTGGTCCAAGTATTCTACATCGCGGAAAGCAAAATTGCTCTTGCCGCTGACAACAGGACGAAGTTTGAAGTAGGTGTAAACTTGACGAGCTTCGTCTACGAACTTGCTGAAATCCCATTGGTCGTTGACGCTAAACTTAACCTCAACACCAGCAGGCTCATCTGTTTGCTCAGTGGCCATTAGTGCAATACTAGGCACACCTTGCTCATTAATAAATGCAGTATAGATACCTTTGGTGCCATCTTTGATAGCAGTCACAGTAAAGTTATCGGTGTACGAGAACGGACTCTTACTACCCAAACCCAACGCACCAATAAACTCGTTGCTGTCAGTTTTAGTAGATTCAAAATAGGTAGTGTAGATGTTAGTCACTTGCTCGTGTGTCAAACCAGTACCGTAGTCGCGAATAGCAAACCAAGGTTCCAATTGATTAGGCAAGTGTACATCAAAAGGAGTATCTTGTTTACCTGCGGCAATATGTGAGTCCACAGCATTACAAGACAGCTCACGGATAATAGCACGGATCTTGTTAGCATACAAGCCCGAGCTCAAAATGTTAAATGCTTTCGCAGAGTTGCGAATACGGAACTCACCAATTTCACCAACGTTGCTCATTACGGCTTCGTTTTGCGGTGCGCTATTGATAATTGCCATTTGTAAAACCCTTCTGTGTTTGTTTAGTATGTGTATATTATAGCGTAGATTTGGTACCTTGTCAACTGTCAATGTAGAGATATTTTGGAGTCATTGACAGCATTTTAACCAAAATAAATGGGCCCGAAGGCCCATTTTGGTTAGGCTTTGGCGTTAGCTCTTACTTGTTCAAAAGTAATTGCCTTTACCAATTTACCATCGCGGTAGACTTCTTCCAACATGTTGACAAATGGACCAATACCTCTGTCAGTCCAACCAGTAGGTTGTTTGACATCAGTTACCCATTCACCACCACTCTTCCAAAGTTGGATGCGGCCTGCTTTAGACTTCTTACCACTATCAGTAATTGGGTCTTTGACAACATCACGTTCCTCACCGTTTACAATGATACTAGAACATTTCATGGCAAACTTTTGGGTATCGCGATCCAGTTGTTGCAACAGCGCACCTCCCATACCAAATGCAATGTTATCGGCACTCCAACCGTATGCTTGGAATCCGCCAAGGATAGTACGGATAGTGTGTTCGTTAACACCGTCACCTTGGATAAGGCGAACGTTGTTTAAGACTTTGTAACCTTTTGTGTTTACGGTATAACCAAACTTCTCTCCAAGGATGGCCACAAGTTTTCTACATACAGTATCAGGATCACCAGAGTCTGGACGGATAACAACAGTAGCGCCGCTATCAACAACCATTTGCTTGAGCTCTTCTCCCCATAGCTTAGAGGCCGCATTGTAGATATCATAACTATCAGATACCACTGCAACGATGCTACCAGGCTTAGCAAATTGAGCAACCATGTTTCTGTATGCATCTACTTCACCATCACGGCCCCAGCTAGTAATTGTTGAGTGTTCGGCGGCAGGGATAGAAAAGCCGCTAACCCCAGCATCATAGTATTCACGAGCATACAGAACACCAGTAATAGTATCACTGCCCATGAAGTTAACCAAGTGTGCCGCACCTCCAATGCCCGCTGATTCAAAGCTAGAAACACCACGAGCACCGAAGTCATGCAACTTAAAGTCAATAAGGGAAGGGTCACCTGTTTTCTCCAAATAGTCTAAAATAACCTTGCGAATTGTCCACGACTGTGTTGCCACAGTAGTCGGATACCAAATAGCACGAAGCAAGGCAGTTTCGAGCCAAGTAGTTAGCCAGAAGCATTCTGGATCAGTGTTTTCAATTGTGGCAAGTACGTTGCTAACTGGAACCACTGTTCCTTCTGGGACTGATCGAATGACCACTGGGAGGTATCCATTGTGCTTGTCAAGAATGTATTGCCATCCTGCTCTGTTGAAAGGCTCACCGTGTGCGGTAAGGATTTCGTCAGCAATGTCAATGTCTGACTGTGTAATAGCTTCGAGAAGGTATTCCTTGATAAAGGCCTGTAAACCAAAGAACACAGTTCGATCATATCGACCGCCCCTTGATTCGATGTAAGAATAAACATTTGTGGTACCTACTGGGTACTGTTTGAACATGCTAACTTTGTAGCTGTCAGTGTTGAGAATAATATTTTTTGCTAGTTTCATGATAAACTCCTTATCAGTTTGTGTTACAGCCTAAACGTCTATCGTTTAAGCACCTACGAAGTGCTGTAGGATTTCGTAGTGGTCTTCAAAGCAGTCTTGCGACTTCACTTCTGCAATAGGCACCCACCTAGCCTTTTCTGCATCGTCCATCCCTTTGACTTTAGGAAGTTCGCCATCGGGCAGAACGATCTGGAAAGCGTGTGTGATTGTACGTCCACGAGCAGAACGGCCAATCGCATCAAATACTCGACTCCTTACAATGCTACCTTTGAGCACTGGTACAGGAA
>JACCDI010504614.1_pt1 | contig 28757 bp, 20 predicted proteins | sample 7442791 | NCBI WGS metagenome assembly JACCDI01 (sample SAMN15323434, study PRJNA562643) | freshwater metagenome | isolation source: river surface water | place: USA:Blue River Watershed | collected 2017-08-15
TCGTAAATTTCGCTAGACGGAAAAATAAATCCGTATTCTTTTGCATGCGAAACTACATTTTTAAAAATATCATCTTGTTTTGCCATACTGCAAAAGTAAAAATAGGATTGGAATAAAGAAAAGTTTTCAGGTATTATTTGTAATCAAATGTAGAGGAGCCAATTTTGGTAAATTCACTGTATACATTGATGATGTATTTCCCTTTAGGTGTCTTGTTTTGGATCAAATCGACATAGGCACAAACATCGGTGTCATTTTTGTTGTAATTAACCTGAGAAACAGCACTGTACATTAATTTTATGCCCGCTTCATTTTCAACGGAAGAATTTTCTTTGGAAATAATTTGGTTCTTTGGATTGACAACTTGTATGTACAAGGTCTTAGCCCCCGATTTTACAATTTCATTCTTCTGTAGCGTATAACAAACCCGCAACTGTTGGATTTGAGAATTGCTCGATTTGTACATATCGGAATAAATTTTTACCCCTTTTGCATTGATATTTACAGCTGATAAACGATTTACTGCCACAGGATTTTCAACCGAAACATTGCTTTTGTCTTTTAAAATGGCTTGATTTTTCGCAGCAATTTTGGCGCTCAATGCTTTTGCTTTGTCAGCATAAAAAGCCATAGAATCTGCGACTAATGTTTGATTGGCTTGAGCTGCCGACTCGGTAGATAGCGCAATTATTTGGGCGTTTTTTATTGATTCTTCACTTAAAGAATCATATTTGTGCAGTATTTCGCTAAGTTGACTTTCTAAAACCTTGATTTCTAACTCAGATTGTTTTTTGAAATCGGCTAATTCAACTTTAACACTATAATAATTCATACTAAAAAACAACAACAATAACAACAATACAATGATGCTTATTTTTGTAATTTTGTTTTTCTTACTTGTCATACCCTACTTATATACTACAAAAGTATTTAAATTAATTAATTTTATTTTAATAAACCGACCAAATGCTAAAAAATCTGATAAACTTACTTTTTCCTAATCTATGTAATGGATGCCATTCATTATTATTGGAAAACGAAACGCTAATTTGTGCAAAATGCCGCCACGAACTCCCCCTTACACAACATCATTTGAATCCAAACAATTATATTGCTGCTAAATTTTATGGGGTTCTTCCAATAGAATTTTGCAGCGCTATGCTCTATTTTCATAAAGATGGGATCGTGCAAAACCTCATCCATCAATTGAAATATAAAAACAAACCCGAAATCGGTACATTACTCGGAAAATGGTATGCAAAAGAGCTACATAAAGTTGCAGCAAATCAAAATTTCTCTGCAATTATTCCCGTTCCACTTCATCAAAAAAAGCTAAAAGAAAGAGGGTATAACCAAGTTACTTCTTTTTGTGAAGCACTGTCTCAAGAATTACACATTGAACTGAACGACCAGCTTTTAATTCGAACAAGCTATTCCAAATCACAAACCAAAAAAAACAAAGCGGATCGTGCAATTGTACAAGAGGCGCTTTTTGAGGCTGTATTTACCGCTTCAGATCACGGAAAGCACTTTTTATTAGTAGATGACGTCATTACTTCGGGAGCTACTCTAGAGGCATGCGGCAAAGCGCTATTAAAAATTCCAAATGCAACAATTAGCATCCTTACCATTGCCTATACCGATTCTTAAAAATTACTAAAATTTGTATGTTTACATCAATTATAGTTGTTATTTTGTACTTTCTTTATTTCTTGAAAATGATAAAATTAAAATATATTGTGTCACTTTTGGTTGTCGCCACTTTTTTTACAAATTGTGCCAAAAGAGGAACTATTACGGGCGGACCCAAAGATACTATTGCTCCTAAAATCATTGGGAGTTTACCGGCAAATTTTAGCACTCAATTTAAAGGAAATGAAATCAAAATAACGTTTGATGAATTGATCAAAGTGAAAGACGTTACCAAACAATTGATTATATCGCCACCCCTAAAAAAACAACCCATTATTGTTCCGCAAAGTAGTGCTAGTAAATTCATCTCCATTAAATTATTAGATACGCTACAAGAAAATACTACCTACAGTTTTAATTTTGGACAAAGCATTACTGATAATAATGAAAACAATCCCTACTCCCAATTCAAATATGTTTTTTCAACCGGAAACTATATTGATTCCCTGAGCGTTGTAGGAAAAATAAAAGATGCCTACAAACAAAAACCGGATAATTTTGTAAGCATTTTACTCTATGACGCCAAAACCTTTACCGATTCAACGGTGTTTAAAGAAACCCCATTGTATGTTACCAATACGCTAGACAGCTTACAATTGTTTTCGCTTGAAAATCTAAAAGAAGGGAGCTACCAAATTATTGCATTAAAAGACAAATCTGGAAACAATAAATTTGATCCCAAAAGTGATAAAATTGGTTTTTTAAATGAGCCGATTACCTTGCCTACTTCAACGGCATATGAATTGGAATTATTTGCAGAAAAGCCCCAATTTAAGGCCTTTAAACCTACACAAGAAAGCAACAACAAACTATATTTGGGTTATGAAGGAAACGCAAAAAACCTCAAAGTAACCGCGAAAAAAAGAGGTGAAAGCATTCCATTACGCATGACCAAATACCCTCAAAAAGAAAAGGATACTGTACAATTATTTTTTCCAAAAATGGAATTGGACTCGCTTGAAATTACGGTAGAAGATGGTTCGTATACAAAATCCTTTACGTCTAAATTGAAAAACATAAAATCCAGTGATAGTTTAAAAATAATTGCCAAAACACAGGGTGTTTTATCGTTTAGGGACCAATTAACATTGACTACAAATACCCCAATTGATAAAATTGATGTTTCAAAAATGGTGCTAAGAAATAAAGATTCTGTGGCAGTAAATTTTACCGCAAAATATGACGAGTACCACCAAGAAATTCGCTTTGATTTTAAAAAAGAAGAGGAAGAAAAATATACCTTAGAACTCTTACCTGAAGCCATCACCGATTTTTATGAATCGAAAAATGATTCGCTGCAATTTGAAGTAAACACCAAATTATTAGCCGATTATGGCAACCTAAAAGTTACGCTTTCTGGTGTCAAACGATTTCCAATTATTTTAGAAGTTCTCGATGAAAACGGTGAAGTTTTATATTCCAAAGCCTCTCAAAAAGAAACGGCTATGCTGTTTGAAACCATTGAGCCCAAATTGTACACTCTTCGTGTAATCTACGATGACAACGGGAATGGAATATGGGATACCGGTGATTATTTGGCCAAAAGACAAGCCGAAGAAATAGTATATTATGCCAAACTACTCGACGTGAGGGCCAACTGGGATGTAGAGCAAGATTTTAATTTGGATTAATCCAGCGTAAACCGATCGGCATCGTTTAAAAAATGAAATTGAACCCTTGCTGCATTTTGTTGCAACAGGTCCAATTCACAACAAAAAATACCAGATTCGTTGTGCGCATTCAATCGTTCCATACCCATACAATCGAGTACTTGAGAATGGCCAGGATATTCTAAATGATTCGCATCGGTTCCAATTCTATTTACCCCAACCGTATAACACATGTTCTCTATAGCGCGCGCTTTTAATAAGGCATTCCACGCATTGATTCTTGGCTTTGGCCAATTGGCAACATAGAGCAATAAATCGTATTGTTCCATATTTCGTACAAAAACAGGGAAACGTAAATCATAACAAATTTGTAGGCAGATGTTCCACCCTTTATAATTTACAATTACTTTTTCTTCGCCCTTGGTATATATTTTATCTTCTCCTGCTAAAGTAAACAAATGCCGCTTGTCGTAAAATGCTACTTTGCCCGTAGGAAAAACAAAGATCATGCGGTTGTAGAATTTTCCATTTTCTTTAATGACCAAACTTCCCGTAATGGCACAGTTTTTCTCAGCAGCCAATCCTTTAAGCCAGTCTATTGTTTCCCCATCTAAGGTTTCTGCGACCTCGTGCGGATGCATCGTAAAGCCTGTCGTAAACATCTCTGGCAACACAAACAAATCGATAGCCTGCGGCGTGTTGCGAAAATAACGTTCGATATTTTTTCGGTTCTCAGCAGGGTTTTCCCAAGTTAATTCGGACTGAAAAAAAGCAATTTTCATAACTATATTTTCCATAAATGTACAAAAAAAACGCACCCAAATAAATGAATGCGTTTTTGATTTTTAATTTGTCAGGAAGACAAAATAATATTATTTCACAGAAGCTTTTAAAAATTCTCTGTTCATACGAGCGATGTTTTCTAACGAAATTCCTTTTGGACATTCGATTTCGCAAGCACCCGTATTGGTACAATTTCCAAATCCTTCTTCGTCCATTTGACGCACCATGTTCAATACACGATTGGTAGCCTCTACTTTACCTTGAGGTAATAATGCATATTGTGATACTTTAGCACCCACAAATAACATGGCCGAACCGTTTTTACACGTTGCTACACACGCACCGCATCCAATACAAGCTGCTGCTTCAAATGCTTTGTCTGCATCATCTTTAGGAACGGGAATGGAGTTTGCATCAATGGTATTCCCTGAAGTATTTACCGATACGAAACCACCTGCTTGCTGAATTCTATCGAAAGCACTTCTATCTACCACTAAATCCTTAATTACAGGAAATGCTTTACTTCTCCATGGTTCGATGTAAATGGTATCACCGTTGTTGAACATTCTCATGTGCAACTGACAAGTCGTAATTCCGGTATCGGGTCCGTGAGCACGTCCGTTAATATATAAAGAACACATCCCACAAATTCCCTCACGACAATCGTGATCAAAAGCTACTGGTTCTATATTTTCGTTTATTAATTGTTCGTTCAATTGGTCTAACATTTCCAAAAACGAACTTGCAGTAGAAACATTATCTAATTTATAAGTTTCCATGCTCCCTTTTGAATTGGCATTTTTTTGACGCCAAATTTTAAGGTTTATATTGATATTTTTTGCTGCACTCATACTATTTTATTTGTAATTTCTAGCTGCTATTTTTATAAACTCGTATTTCAATTCTTCTTTATGAAGTTCTTCTTTTGTAATATCATCCCCTTTGTATTCCCAAGCTCCCACAAAAGAGAAGTTTTCATCATCACGAAGTGTTTCGCCTTCAGCATCTTGGTATTCTTCACGGAAATGACCTCCACAAGATTCTTTACGTTGTAAAGCATCCATCGCCATCAATTGACCCAAATCAATTAAATCGGCAACTCTTAGTGCTTTTTCTAATTGAGGATTCAACTCTTCGTTACTTCCTGGAACATTTACATCGCGGTAAAAATCTTCTTTCAATTGGGCAATTTCAGCGATTGCTTCTGTTAATCCTTTTTCATTTCTACCCATACCCACTTTATTCCACATGATCAAACCTAATTTTTTGTGGAAATAATCTACGGATTTTGAACCGTTATTGTTCAAAAATTTACTGATTGAATCTTTAACTCGTGCTTCAGCTTCTTCAAATTCAGGTGCATCAGTTGCGATTTTACCCGTTCTGATTTCATCCGCCAAGTAATTTGAAATGGTGTATGGCAATACGAAATAACCGTCGGCCAAACCTTGCATTAAGGCAGAAGCCCCTAAACGGTTAGCGCCGTGATCCGAGAAGTTCGCCTCACCGGCAACAAAACAGCCTGGAATCGAAGATTGTAAGTTATAATCTACCCATACTCCACCCATAGTGTAATGTACCGCTGGATAAATTTTCATCGGTGTTTCGTATGGATTTTCATCGGTAATTTTTTGATACATGGTAAATAAATTACCGTACTTTTCTTTTAACCATTGCTTCCCGTATGCCGTAATCTCTTCAGCCGTTGGGTTGTGGTTTCCTTTAGCATAGGCCGCTTGTTTCCCTTTTGTTTGTATTTCAGTTGAGAAATCTAAGAAAACGCCTTCATTAGTATCATTTGATTCAATCCCTCTTCCTTCATCACACACCTCTTTAGCCGCTCTTGAGGAGATATCTCTTGGCGCTAAGTTTCCAAAAGAAGGGTATTTTCTTTCTAAATAATAATCTCTGTCTGCTTCAGCAATATCGGCAGGTTTTAATCTGCCTTCTCTTACAGCAGCTGCGTCTTCTTTTGTTTTTGGCACCCAAATACGTCCCGAGTTACGTAACGATTCCGACATCAAGGTTAATTTCGCCTGATTGGTTCCATGAACTGGAATACACGTTGGGTGAATTTGCACATAACAAGGATTTGCAAATAAAGCCCCTTGTTTGTGTACTTTCCAAGCTGCTGTTACATTACTTCCCATGGCGTTTGTAGAAAGGAAATATACGTTTCCATACCCTCCAGAAGCAATAACCACAGCATGAGCCGAATGTCTTTCAATGGCACCTGTTACTAAGTTACGAGCGATAATTCCTCTTGCTTTACCATCTACTTTAACTAAGTCTAACATTTCGTGACGGTTGTACATTTTTACGCGACCCAATCCGATTTGTCTCGATAAAGCAGAGTATGCGCCTAACAATAATTGTTGTCCGGTTTGTCCGGCTGCGTAGAACGTACGTTGTACTTGCGTTCCACCAAATGAACGGTTGTCTAACATTCCCCCATATTCACGAGCAAAAGGAACACCTTGTGCTACACACTGGTCAATGATATTTCCTGAAACTTCGGCTAAACGATGCACATTTGCTTCACGCGCACGGTAGTCACCTCCTTTAATCGTATCGTAGAAAAGACGGTACACACTGTCACCATCATTTTGGTAATTTTTTGCGGCATTAATCCCTCCTTGAGCAGCAATTGAATGCGCACGTCGTGGAGAATCTTGAAAACAAAATGCTTTTACATTGTATCCCATTTCTCCTAAAGAGGCAGCAGCCGAAGCCCCTGCTAAACCTGTCCCAACTACAATAATATCGATTTTTGGTCGGTTATTGGGTGCAACTAGTTTCAAATGGTTTTTATGATCGGTCCATTTGTCTTTTAATGGACCCGCTGGTATTTTAGAATCTAACTTCATAATATATACTGATGTTGATTATTTTTTAAAGTGTAAGATAACTGGAATAATTGCAAACAATAGTGGTACTACAATTGCAAATGCTCTTCCGAAAAACTTAATCACCGGAGTTAATTTTGAACTGTTCACGCCCAAAGATTGGAAAGCACTTTGAAAACCATGCCATAAATGAAATGCTAAGGCAAACATGGCTAAGACATACCCAATCGTAAAATACAATCCATATTTAGCATCTTTAAAAAAATCGATCGTAAGTTTGTATAAATCTTTGTAAAGATCGGCTGTTTTAACATCGGCTTGACTAAAATATAACTCGGTTCTATTTTTGATAACCAATTGTTTTGGCATCTCTCCTTGAGCAGTTTTATCGCCTTCTTTACCTACTTGTTCCACTGGGAAATACTGCCCAACTTGTGTTCCAACATAAAATTTTTGTTTTTGACCTTGCACCTCAATCGTTTTGGTCATCAAAGGCATGTTCTTATCAAAATGCATTTTTGCCCAAAAATTAACCATGTGTGTGGCAATAAACACTAAAATAATTGTTCCTAAAACAGCCATGTTTCTTGACGCTAAACTACTGGAAGAACCATCTGTTTTTGCGTAACCCACTGGACGCGCTTTTTTGTTTTGAACCGTTAAAGCAATTCCATCGATAGCGTGGAATAAAATAGAAATGTACGTTAAGTAAGAAAGTAATTTTACTGCCGGATTGGAAGTCATAAATAACGCATACTGATTAAAATTCAAAGCATTGTTTGGAACAAGCAATTGAAGATTTCCTGCTAAGTGACCCGCCAAAAACAAGCATAAAAATAAACCTGTAAGAGCCATCCAATATTTTTTTGCGATAGATGACTTTAAAAGTGCTGATTTTGCCATAGTTTTATTTGATTGTAATAGTTTTAAAAAAATCAAAACAAAAATACAGCTATTTGAAATTAACTACAACCTTTTAGCTGTAATTTATAATGAATTTAAAATAATTTAACGACTGTTGAATATCAGTCAGTTAAGTCCAATAACACTTAGTGTGTATATCATTTTAGCGAAATTAATTGCTAAATTTCTTGAAAATTAAGCGCTATCTCACCCTAACACGTTGATTTTTTGACAGGCAGCCTGTTGTAAAATCAATTCATTTTAAAATACCCTATTGTCGTCGTACTACGTTAAAAATCGGATCCGTTCCAACTGACCTCAATTTTCTATGATAAACCAGGATGCCTGCATTAAACAAAAATTGAGGGCAATCTGTTTGGAAGCCGAAAAAAATTAACTATTCTGTTTTTTTGTTTTTTGCCGGTTTTATTTCAAAGGTTGCTGAAGCTGAAGCATCTTCAGCGGTAAGCGTCACTTTATATTTTCCTACTGGCAAATAATAGCAGTTGTTTTCTGCTGCTTTAATCCCTATTTTTTTATCGGATTTATTCCATTTATCCGCAACTTCTTTTGAAATTTCATAGGAATATGGAAATGAATTCAGTCCCTTGGTTAGCGCAATTGTTTTTTGATACACTTCCCGATTTTGATCGTTTGTAATAGAAAGTACTGCAGTGCCCTCAATGCTAGTATAAAATACAATTTCTTGACTTGGAGCATTAGCGGCTTCCCAAGCATAAGCTTTTTTACCCCATCGTTCTGATTTTGTGCGATCGGTTAATGCAAAAAGGTGTACTTTTTTTGCTAATAATGTGCTTGTCAATTCTTGCACTTTTGCAATACCTACTTTGTATATGGATCTTCCGTGAGTCCCTACAATTAAGTCTTTGGCTCGTGGCTGTATCTTTACATCATGCACAGCAACTTTTGGCATTCCGCATGAAAAATCTTGCCAAGTAGCGCCCTTATCCAAGGAAATGAACAAACCGTTGTCGGTTCCAACGAATAAAATATTTTCGTTTACAACATCTTCAACCAGTACATTTACAGCCTGAGTTAATCCGTTTGAAATGGGCGTCCATTGGGCTCCAAAATCTTCTGAAACAAAAACAAAACTTTCAAAATTATCATTGCGATAGCCATTTAATGTGCAATAAACCCGTTCTTTCTTATGTGCTGAAGCCACTACTCTTGAAACCCATAAATTTTGTGACATTCCGGTTTTCACAGGAATAATCAACGGAATCCATTTCACGCCGCCATCTTTAGAAACTTGTAAATTCCCATCATCTGTTCCGGCATAAAGCAAACCAAATTGCAAGGGGCTTTCCGAAAGGGTGGTAAGTGTACCAAAAGCTACATTCCCATCTATTGCGCCCTTAGTTAGATCGCCTGAGATTTTCTCCCAAGTTTTGCCTTGATTCATCGATCGGTGCAAAAAATTAGAGCCCATATATACAATATCAGGATTGTGAGAGGATATTAAAATAGGGGTTTGCCAATTGAAACGAAAAGGCTTCTCGTCTTTGGCAGGTTTGGGTGAAATAAAATCAAATTGCCCTTCTTTTTGATTGATGCGGTAATAATTTCCAAATTGGAATCCCGTATACACCACATCCGGATGGCGAGGATCGATTTGGATTTGCATGCCGTCGCCTCCGATCAATTCTTGATACAGATACTTCCCTTCTTGGTGCCAAGCTACATTTTGCTGAAAATCATTTGGCCCAAACCAAACACCGTTGTCTTGCATGCCTCCATATACGTTGTATTTTTCTTGATCATCAACATTGACTGCATACAATTGGCTCACGGCTTCATTATTGCATTTGACCCAATGGGCGCCGTTGTCATAGGAAATATTAATTCCGCCGTCGTTACCATTAATAATGTGATTTTGATTTTCGGGATTGATCCACGTTACATGATGATCGGCATGAACATTTTCTTTGGAAATGGCTTCAAAAGTTTTTCCGCCGTCTGCAGAAAACAATAAAGGAACCCCCCCGATATAAAGTCGATTTTGATCCGTTGCATCCACCGATATGTTCGCAAAATAATAGCCATACGTATAATACATGTCATCAATATAGTTGGTGTTGGCTCTTTTCCAAGACATCCCTCCGTCTTCAGATTTATACACCTCACACCCAATGACTTCGGTTTCAAAAAGGGCTTTATTGGCATCTAAAAATGCATTTAAGGCAGGTGATGAACTGTTGTTTTCAAGCCAACTTTTGATGTTTTCCGCACGGTATTTTTCACTAAAGCCACTCTCTTTTAATGCTTGATTGACTGCTTTATTTGAAATGCCTTGTACCTCGCCAGGGGTCGCCAACATCGTCGTCAATTTGTTTTTGGAAACTGCTTTTGGTCGTTTATTTTGATTGTCAACTACGGCATAAATTACTTTTTCATTGAACAACGCCAAACCAATTCTTCCCACGCCTTCATTGGCAGGAAAACCACTTTCTTTAGTTGTAACCAAGCGCCACGTATTTCCGGCATCTTCGCTTTTATAAATCCCTGATTTTTCACCATCTCCATCAAAATGCCATGCTTTTCTGTCTTTTTGCCAAGCCGCTGCAAACATTACATTGGGGTTGGTTTTAGACACAGCCAGATCCACAATTCCCGTGTCATCTGCGACATACAGGGTTTGTTGCCATGATTTACCGCCATCGGTTGTTTTAAAAATTCCACGTTCTTTATTGGTAGTATACAAATGACCCAAAGCGCCTACTACTATTTCATTCGTATTATTAGGGTTTACCCAAACTCTGCTGATGTGATGCGAATTGGTTAATCCAATATTCTCCCATGTTTTTCCTTTGTCTGAAGATTTTAAGACCCCAATACCTGCATAAGAAGATCGAGAAGCGTTGACTTCACCTGTACCCACCCATAACGTTCCCGAATTCCAATCTACCGTCACGGATCCGCAATTGATGGTATTGGCAGTGTCCATTACTGGCGAAAACGAAGTGCCATTGTTTTGGGTATACCAAAGTCCGCCTGAAGCATAGGCGACATAAAATTCAGTAGGGTTTTTAGGATTTACAGCGAGATCCACCACTCTTCCACTCATAATGGTAGGCCCAATATTTGTAGCTTTCACTTGATTGAATAGAGAAGTTTGTGCAAAAATCGTATTTGTAAGGACTAAAAAAAGGCAAACTAGTTGTTTCATCTTGAAAAATTTTGTTGAAAAATAACCAAATCATTGCACTTCTACAAAATTTCTGTCGGAATTAACATCTTTTCATGATTATCTTTTTATTTTTGAGGCATATTTTTACCCATCTAGAAATTTAGATGCCCCATACAATATTAACGAATCACCAATCTTTCAAAGCATGAAATATCATCCAATTGACCGACAGTTATACATTAAAAATAGAGCAAAATTTACTGCTCAAATGCAACCCAATAGTGTGGCAGTTTTTAATTCAAACGACATTTATCCTGTAAGTGCCGATAGTACCTTGCCTTTTGCGCAACATCGAGATATTTTGTATTTATCGGGTGTAGACCAAGAAGAAAGTATTTTGTTGCTTTTTCCAGATGCCCCTTATGAACACTTGAAAGAAATATTGTTTTTAAAAGAAACCAATGAACACATTGCTATTTGGGAAGGTGAAAAACTGACCAAAGAGCGAGCCTTTGAAGTATCGGGAATTCGTTCGGTAATTTGGTTACAAGATTTTCACAAAACGCTGAAAGAAATCATGGCGTATGCCAATACAATGTACATCAACACTAATGAACATTATCGTGCCGTTATAGAAACCGAAACCCGTGAAGCCCGATTTGTAAAATGGTGGAAAGAAACCTATCCCGGACATAAAGTGGAAAAATCAAATCCAATTCTTCAACGCTTACGTTCTGTGAAAGAAAGTGAAGAATTAGCTTTGATCCAAAAAGCCTGCGATATTACAGAAAAAGGATTCAAAAGGGTATTGAATTTTGTAAAACCAGGTGTTATGGAATACGAAATTGAGGCTGAATTTGCACATGAATTCCTTAGAAATCGTTCGAAAGGATTTGCGTATACCCCAATTATTGCTTCGGGAAACAATGCCAATGTATTGCATTACATTGAAAACAACCAGTCTTGTAATGCTGGTGATTTGATCTTATTGGATGTTGGTGCCGAATATGCTAATTATTCAAGCGACATGACACGAATGGTTCCGGTTTCGGGACGTTTTACAGACCGACAAAAAGCGGTTTACAATGCTGTATTAAATGTAAAAAATGAAGCTACAAAATTATTGGTTCCGGGTACCTTATGGAAACAATATCATGTAGAAGTAGGTAAAATTATGACTTCGGAATTGCTGGGATTGGGATTAATCGATAAAGCCGATGTGCAAAATGAAAATCCGGATTGGCCAGCTTATAAAAAATATTTTATGCACGGGACATCCCACCATATGGGATTAGACACCCACGATTATGGCTTATTACACGAGCCCATGCAAGCCAATATGGTCTTTACAGTAGAGCCCGGAATTTACATTCCTAAAGAAGGTTTTGGTATTCGTTTGGAAGACGATGTAGTGATCCAACCCTCTGGAGCCCCATTCAATTTAATGCGTAATATTCCAATTGAAATTGAGGAAATTGAATCGATAATGAATGCCTAATTTGGATGTTCAGAGATTCGGATTATAGATTTTAAACAGGACGGTTTGCGAAAGTGAGCCGTTTTTTGTGCATTCAAAAAAAACGTTAGTACCGAAGTTTCGGAATTTGCGTTTATACGCTACCTTTGCCCCCATGAAAACCACATATTTTAAAAATACTGCCATCTGTTATACCGACCAAGGAAAAGGGACGGCGGTTGTATTATTGCATGGTTTTTTGGAAAATCAGTCGATGTGGAACGCCATATTGCCTGAACTTATAAAAAAAAATCGCATCATCACCATTGACTTATTAGGGCATGGTGCTACCCAATGTTTGGGTTATGTGCACAGTATGGAAGACCAAGCCGATGTGGTGCATCATGTTTTGAACGAATTGAAAATTAGAAAAGCCGTTTTCATTGGGCATTCGATGGGGGGTTATGTAGCGCTGGCTTTTGCCGAATTGTATCCCGATACTGTAAAAGGTATCGTATTGGTAAATTCGACATCAAGAGCCGATAGCGACGAACGCAAACGCAACAGAGACCGAGCGATTGTAGCAGTAAAACAAAATTATTCGGCGTTTATTCGCATGAGCATCGCTAATTTATTTAGTGAAAACAATCGCGAACGATTAGCAGACAGTATCGAAGAAGTGAAATTAGAAGCATTAAAAACTCCTCTTCAAGGAATAGTAGCGGCATTAGAAGGTATGAAAATTAGAAAAGACCGCGAAGTAATGCTCCATTTTGCCCCTTATCCAATCCAATTGATATTAGGTAAAAAAGATGGTGTATTATTGTATGAAGAAAATCGCGATCAAATCTTAGATACACACGTACAACTCACTACTTTTGAAGACGGTCACATGAGTCATATTGAAAATCAGGCAGAGTTGTTAGCGGTTTTAAGTGGCTTTTTGAAAAGGGTTTAAGCACTAGGAACACTAAGCTTTGGACTTTGTGGTTCCGTTATACTTTCTCCTTAAATGGAATTTCTGGATTAAAAATTTCTAAAATTAACAACTTGATAATTACTTTAAAATCTTCCAACATTTCACTTGTAATTACTGTATTTGCATCTTTTCCACTCCCTATTCCAAAGGGTAAAAAACCGTTCTTCATATTTTTAAACGAAATGATTCCGGCAGTGATATCTAGATTTTTGCGTAACTCATGGTTTTCAAACATCATGGCATAACAAAGTAATTGGATAATTTTTTCATTGGCAATTTCAGGAGTTAGGGCAAAAATATCGTTCAATTTTAAACTCCCAGCAGCTACTCTTCCGGTTTTGTAATCGACAATACGAATGACGCCATTGCGCTCTTCGATTCGGTCCACTTTTCCAGCAATTTTTATTGGAAAATCGAAGGATTCCAACTGAATTTCGCAACTTAATGATTCTTCTAAAAGCAAAACTTTAACAGCATCATTGTCTTCGGTAATGGCTTTCTTTTCAACTTGTAGGAAATTGTAAACATTTCGTTTTGCTACTTCAAAAGCTAAGAGATTTTTTCCTTTCGTGATTTCCCCTTCTTTATACTCTTGTTTAAAATATTTTAGAATTACTGCATCAATTTTGGATTCCATAGATGCAATATGATGCACGGCTAAAAACTGATTCAAATACGGCGTATACAATTCTTCTAAAGCACTGTGAATAATTATTCCCAACGTATTAGCGGCAATATTTTCTTCTACATCTTCGGCTTCATTAATGCGAAGGATGCGCTGTGTATAAAATTGAATGGGGTTTCGAATATAACCCGTTAAGGAAGAAGGCGAAAATCCTTTTTCAGTAGCTATTGCAATAAGTCGCTCAATAATAGCCGCTGTTTTAGGTATAACCATAGGTTCATAGGCTTTTTCGGGAAGAACGGCATTGTAAATGGTACTGTTTGGCAGCTGATGTTTTTCGATTTCCAATTGGGTAATGAATCGACTTTTTTCGCCCGCATCAATACCTTCATGATCGGTATTATAGAGCAACCATATGTTCTTGGCACGCAACAATAAGTGATAGAAGTGATAACAATAAATGGCGTCTTTTTCTTTAAAAGTTGGTAATCCCAATTCTTTTTTCACATCATAAGGTAGGAACGAATTTTGCGATTTCCCTGCCGGAAATTTCCCCTCGTTAACCGAAGTAATGATTACATTTTCAAAATCTAAAACCCGACTTTCCAACACGCCCATTATTTGCAATCCAGACAAGGGTTCGCCTTCAAATGACACTTCTGCCAATTCTACAATTTGTTTATAGATGGCGTGTAAGGCCGTCAGACTATCAATTTGCTGGTATTTCTCCTGATAATTGGTAAGTTTAACGATGGTATTATAAATGGAATATAAAAAAGCTTTTGCCATCTTATCTTCCGAATTGTCATTACTCAATTGCGATTTAATATGAAACAATATTTCCCGTAAGTTTGCTAATATTAAAGGTATTTCATCCCAACGGGCAAACAAAAGTTCGAATAGCCTATTGGTGCTGTTTGGATATTTTTCAGCGTATAACTGAAATAATTTTTCTCTAGAAAAAAATGTAAAATTATTACTGTTGATGACATGAACTACTTCTTGCGCTTGACAATAAGGCTCAATCAAGGGATGGTTTAAAATAGCAAGTACTTCTTTATAGTAGAACGTATAGCTTTTATCATTGCGTTGTTTGGCGTTGTGGTGTAACTTGAATAATTTACTAACCAACAATTGAGCAGGGTTGTTTTTACTCGGATAACCCATTGTTATGTTCAAGGCATCCACCGAATCGGGTAAGCCAAATAATACGGGCAATAGCAGGTTTTCGTCGCCCAATACCACCGCTGTTTTCTCCAAATTAGGATGAGTAGTTTGGATTTTTTCAATAAGGGTACCTACAATTTTTGCTTGTCCAATACTTTTGGGTGTCCCAATAATTTGGATGTTTTTTTGTTCGCTGAAATGGTTTACCACCCATTCAAAATCCTGATGGACAAACGACTTCCATTCTTTTTTATATCTCCGAATAAATAATCCTGCATCATGATGGGGATCGTTTAAAAAAACCGCATCGATATCCCAATATATTTTAGCGGAATTTTCCTTGGCCAAATACTTGAATATTTTTTCTTCCGCTTGATTGAGGGCATTGAACCCAGCAAAATAGATTTTATGTGTTGTGGCAGCTGCAAAAGATTCCAGTTTATTTACGGCTTCACGGTAAATTAGGCCTTGATATCCTATCCCTTTGCTGACTAAATGCTCATAAAATGATGCATAATATTCGGGTAATTTTGCCCAAAACTCCAAATGATTATCAATTAATTTGGTTGTTTTTGAGGCTTCCACTTGCCATCGCTTTAAGGCTTCAATGGCCTCTAAATACGTAAATACTTTGTTTGGATCAAGCAGATAGCGATCGATTTCATTAAAATCTTGAATTGCGGTTGTAGCCCAAGTAGCAAACTGTTCAAAATTTTGACATTGCCCTTTTGGGGTAATTCCTTGATAAACCTCGTAAAATTCAAACAGCAATTCGATGGAATCAATAGTACGAAGACAAGCCATTTCTTGAATAAATTCTTCGATACTTATAATGTTTGGAGCAAACGCTGTGCCCATCATTTGGTTTTTTAAACTTTCTAACAAGAATACTTTAGCCCTTTTGTTTGGCAAAATAATCGTAGCATTCGAAAGTTCTTTTTCCGAAAGTAATAATAATGTAGCGCTTAGTTTGTCTAAAAAAGTACTTGATTTCATGGTTTAAAAATAAAAAAACGTCCCGATATATCGGGACGTTTCTTATTATATTTTAGAAAAAAATTATTTTACTAATTTTACTTCTACTCTTCTATTGTTCGCTTTTCCTTTAGCTGTTTTGTTTGATTCAACTGGAGTTGATTCACCAAAACCTTTAGAAGTTAATCTTGAAGCATTAATACCATTTTCAACTAAGAAAGTTTTAACAGCAGCAGCTCTTTCTTCTGATAATTTTTGGTTTAATACATCAGATCCTGTATTATCTGTGTGACCTTCTAATGAGAAGTTAGCCGTTGGATACTCTTTTAAGATAGCAGCCATTGCTTGTAAAATTGGGAAAGCTTGTTTTTGAAACGATGCTTTTCCAGAGTTGAATAAGATGGTTTTACCATATTCATTCAATTTTTTCATAGTGTCAGCTGTAACTTCTGGACAACCATTATTTGCTACAGTACCCGCAACTGTTGGACATTTATCGTCTTTATCTAATACGCTATCTCCATCTGTATCTGGCCAAGGACAACCTGCGTTTTCTTTAGCTCCTTTTACTGAAGGACATTTATCATCTTTGTCAGCTACACCGTCTCCGTCAGCATCTGGACAACCTTTCATCATTTTTGTACCTTTTACATCTACACAAGCGTCTTCAGCATCAACGATTCCGTCTCCGTCTGTATCAGGACATCCATTAAATTCAGCTAAACCAGCCACTTCTGGACAAGAATCAGCAGCATCTTGAATTCCATCGCTATCGGTATCTGGACATCCTTTGAATGCAGCTAAACCAGCTACTTCTGGACAAGAATCTTCTTTGTCATAAATTCCATCACCGTCTGTATCTTTACCACCAAACTTGAACGTTAGACCTGCAGCATGTTGCATGTATCCAGGAACGTCAACATTAACGGTTCTTGTGTCATCATAAGAATGCTTGTAAGAAGATTGGAAAAATAATCCAACACCTTCTGTAAACCAGATTGTTACTCCTACACCTCCATTAACAGTTCCAGCAGAAGCATCTCCGAAGAAAGTATACCCTCCTCCAATGTGTGCTGATGGCTCTAACCATTTAGATTTGATCATATCTTGAAAACTATATCTGATGATACCGTCAACTCCGAAGAAAGTAATATCTCCAGGATTTGAAACCACCATTCCTCTTGGATCTGCATTTGAAGAAGTTGGATCAAAATTAACCATCTTAGAGATTTTGTTAGCAGAACCTGTTACTCCAAAAGAAAAACCATCACCTACATACTTTGTAAGGCTTAAGTAAGACACTGAAGGTAAGAAATTCCAATTCTCTTTAGCATCAAAAGTTTGAGAGAAATGTTTGTCTAATAAGCTCAATCCACTTCTAGTAGCACTAACTCTAGTATCTACTGCATTTGTCCCTACAGACAATGCCCATGGGTTGTTACTGTCCTGTGCTTGAGATACTAATCCTACAAACAACAAGGCAGCTGTAAAAAATTTGTTTACTTGTTTCATACGTTATTTTTTAATTACAATCCGTTATAATTACGACAAAAGTACTATATTTTTTGAACTTCAAAAAGTTTTAAAGAAAAAAAACAATATTATGGCATGTCTTACTTACTAATTTTCAATTCTTGAGCCACCTCTGTAAAGGCTTTTATTGCTTTATCAAGATGCTCTTTGGTGTGAGCTGCGGATAATTGTACGCGAATACGTGCTTTACCTTTTGGTACAACCGGAAAGAAAAATCCAATAACATAAACCCCTTTTGTCAATAACTGCTCGGCCATTACCTGTGCTAATTTTGCATCATACAGCATTACGGGAACTATCGCTGAATCGCCATCAATAAAATCAATACCTGCCTCGCGCAATCCGGCTTTAAAATAATTGGTATTCCATTCCAATTGATCCCTAAGTGCCGTATCTTTTTCTAATAATTCGAATACTTTCAAAGAGGCACCAACAATGGAAGGCGCTAACGAATTTGAAAACAAATACGGACGCGAGCGTTGGCGCAATATTTCAATAATTTCTTTTTTAGCGGTGGTATACCCTCCCATGGCCCCACCTAATGCTTTTCCTAAGGTTCCCGTAATGATATCGACTCTTCCCATAACTCCTTTCGCTTCCAAAGTACCTTTTCCTGTGGCGCCAATAAAACCTGCAGCATGACATTCGTCCACCATTACCAAAGCATCGTATTTGTCGGCTAAATCACAAATCTTATCCAGAGGCGCAACTAATCCGTCCATTGAAAACACCCCATCGGTCACAATGAGTTTGAAGCGGTGACCTGCTTCAGTGGCTTTTATCAATTGTTGCTCTAAATCGGCCATGTCGTTATTATCATAACGATATCGTGCCGCTTTACACAAACGCACCCCATCAATAATGGAGGCGTGATTTAAACTGTCTGAAATGATGCAATCTTCTTCTCCCAATAATGGTTCAAAAACACCTCCATTCGCATCAAAAGCTGCGGCATACAAGATGGTGTCTTCCGTACCATAAAACTGGGCTATTTTTTGTTCTAATTCTTTATGGATATCTTGCGTTCCGCAAATGAATCGTACCGATGACATTCCAAATCCATGAGTATCTAAAGCATCTTTTGCTGCCTGAACTACTTCCGGATGAGAGGACAATCCCAAATAATTATTGGCACAAAAATTCAATACCTTTTCCCCTGTTGAAATCGTAATTTCGGCACCTTGTGGTGAGGTAATAATGCGTTCTTTTTTAAACAAACCGTTCTCTTGAATGGTCGCTATTTCTTGCTGTAAATGTTGTTGTATTTTTCCGTACATAGTCTTTTAAGTTTTGATGGTATTAAAGATTACAAAGTTACTACTTCTATATTTTCTCCTGTATATACAAGCACTTTTTTTACAACTTCGTAGTGCATTTCTTGTAATGCTATTTCATATTCATTAATTTGAGTACGATGCTTTTCGTGCTTCTCGCCGGTTTTATAGTCTAATAAATAAGCCTCTTGCCCTTTGAGTACAACGCGATCGGGTTTGATGGTTTTTGCTCCATTTTTAAGAATGGCTTGTTCGTTATAGACTTTACCCCCTGTTTCAAAAAACACATTCAATTCGGGATGATCAAGAATTTTTTGAATGGTTTTTTTAAATACCTCCCGTTGTGAAAGCAGCATTAATCCCGACTCAAGGGCTTGTTGCAAAGCGCCGTCAAGGGTTTCTTTTGTTTGTATTAATGCCATGATTTCGTGCAAAATTGTTCCAAAAGCTATGGCATCTTGTTGTGCCGAACCCCACATTAAGGCTTCGCGTTGTGCAATGCTGATTTTTGTGGGCTTCATTTTTTGAGCGACAATACCTATTGATTGCAGAACACTATTGTCTTCACTGTGTTTGGATTTTCTTTCGGCTATACCAAATTCATAACTAAATTTCGTTGGTTCATACTGCCCAATCTTTTGTAAAAAATCAAGAAAATAATACGATAAATTAGTCGTTACAAAATCTCCTTTTGGGTTGACTTTTTTATTAGAAATCACATACAATTGTTCTTCGGCTCGAGTTAAGGCTACATATAGCACATTAATGGTATCTAATATTTCTTCCTGATTTTTAGTTTGAAAAATAGTTTGTGCTGTGGCGCCATAATTTTCAACTTCTTTTTTGTTGTTTATTAAGGCTCTTGGAAGATCCATTTCGGGTGTTGCTAATGGAATCCATAATTTGTCTTTGATTTTTTTCGAAAAATCTTCTTCTGCGAATGGAAAAATCACAACCGGAAATTCCAAGCCTTTGGATTTATGAATCGTCATGATGCGAACCGCATTAGTACCTTCGGGTGAAGGAATGCTTTTCTGAAATCCCATTTTATCCCAATACGCCAAGAAATCTGAAATACTCGACTGTGATTTTACATCTTTCTCTAAAACTAAATCTAAGAAATATTGCAAATAGGAGGTATTTACTTTGTCCTTGAGAAAAACCGAAACCAATGTTTCAACGGTTTCATACAGTGATTTTTTCTTGCAATCGTTGAACGAAATAGGAATACCAATCGTTTGCAAATAGCGTTCTAATTCTAAACTGTTTTTGTTTTTTGTGGCCAGAATAAAATCATGAATTTCCATTGTGGATTGCAGGTATTTTGCACAATAATACAGCACGTAACTTTTCGCCTCTTCTTCTTTAGGATTTTTCAAAAACCGCAACAGAGCAATGATCAATTTGACTTCGGTAGCATTTTGAATCAATAAGGTTTCAGAAGATAATATTGGTATTTTATTTTCTGTTAAAAAATTGGCCAATTTCACGCCCGGAGCTTTCGTTCGGGTAAGCAAAACAATATCCTTATACTCAAATTGTTGGTCAAGACATTGCTTAATGGTTTGCAAGGTTTGACTCAAATACACCTTGTCTTTTATAGTAACCGTATCGTTTTCGGCATCAAAACCATCTATTTCAGCATCCTCTTCAGGCACTTGAATAAAGGTTAAATTGACATACCCCCCTGTTTTTGAATTACAATTTTGGCTGGAAAGGTTTTCGTATAAATTTTTATAATCTTCGTTCTTGAATTGCTGGGCTAAATGTTTAAAAAAAGCATTGTTAAACTGAATCACTTCGCTATAACTCCGGAAATTTGTTTTCAATCGTTCGGTTCGTTTGTCCTTATTTGAAAAAGGATTTGTCGAATCAATTTCTTTGGCCAAATCGATAAATTGTTCGGCTTTTCCTCCACGCCAACGGTAAATGGCTTGTTTTGGATCACCCACCAACATCAAGGTTCCTTTGGTTCCATAAGCATCTTCACCGGCTAAGGCATTGTCAATCAAAGGAATTAAATTTTGCCATTGCATGACCGAGGTGTCTTGAAATTCGTCAATAAAATAATGGCGGTATTTTTCTCCCAAGCGCTCATAAATAAAAGGTGCGGGTTGGTTTTGAATTTCATTATGGATAATGGTATTGAAATCGGATATTGAAACGATATTTTGTTCTTCCTGTATTTTTTTAAATTCTTGGTAAATCGTATTCAGTAAAGAAAGGGGATTGATGTTTTGAAGGAACGCATTGTATAATGCAAATTTCCCTGCCAATGCATTGATTTTTTCTATCGAAGCGACTATTTGAGCCGCATTTGCATCGATAAAATCCTTTTCCGATTGGGGTGTCGCTTTTGAATACGACGTATTGTTCCCGTTCAAATAATTCAACACCGTTTGGTTTTGGGCCAATTTTTGAACCGCTATTTTTTCTAAATAATTGGGCACATAACTCGAATAAAATGACTTTCGAGAAACACCATTTGTATCAATATGTGCTAACACTTCTTGAGCAATCGATTGGCTATCAGCTAGTAATTGTGTGTTGGCCGCTTGTAATTTTTTCTTGATGATTCCAAAATCGGCAATACTTTTTTCAGAAAGTTCTTTGATCTCCTCCGAGTTGTTTTCATTGGTAATCAACTGAGCTACCTTTAATAATTCTGATGAAATATCCCAATTTTTATCTTCATCGGTACGATCTTTTGAAAATTCAATCAAGAGTTGGGTCAAACTTTGATCCTCTCCCGCTTTGGAAATCACCAAATCAATTGCTTCTTGCAGCAAAATATCGGTATCTAATGAGACTTCAAAATTAGGCGGTAAATGCAAATCTTGTGCAAAAGTACGGATGACTTTATGGGTAAACTTATCGATGGTTGAAATATCGAATGCCGCATAATTATGAATGATGTTTTTGATGATTGCTTTGGCCTTATCGCGAATCGTCGCCTCACTCAATTTGGTTTCTTCAGTAATATCTTTAAGCAACTCCATTGCCTTTTCGGAAGTAGTAGCTATAGAAAATTCATACAAACTGGAAACAATTCGGGTTTTCATTTCGTTAACCGCTTTATTGGTAAACGTAATGGCTAGTATTTTTTTATAGGCATCATCTGTCGCTGCTAAGAAAAGAATTTTTAGGTATTCTTTCGTTAACGTATAGGTTTTTCCTGAACCTGCCGAAGCATCATAAATGGTAAAAGCACTTGTATTCAAATGTTATATTTGTCTTAATTATAATACTATAGAAAGGATCTATTTTTGATTCCAAAGTTTAATTTGTAAATTTGGTGAAAATAATATTAATCTAAAAATAAAATATCATGGCTTTTGAATTACCACAATTACCTTATGCATATGATGCATTAGAACCACATATTGATGCTCGAACAATGGAAATTCATCATTCAAAGCATCATAATGCCTACGTTACCAACCTAAACGCTGCTATTGCTGGAACAGATATGGACGGAATGGCTATTGAAGAATTAATGCAAAATCTTGACATGAACAACATGCCTGTTAGAAATAATGGTGGAGGACACTACAACCACAGTTTGTTTTGGGAAATTATGTCGCCAAATGGAGGCGGTTTGCCAACGGGAGAATTAGCCGCTGCTATTGATGCTGCTTTTGGTTCGTTTGAAGCTTTCAAAGCTGAGTTTGCTAAAGCGGGTGCCACTCGATTTGGCTCGGGATGGGCTTGGTTGTGTGTGAAAGACGGAAAATTAGAAGTATGTTCTACCCCTAATCAAGACAATCCATTAATGCCCGGTGTAGCTTGTGGTGGACAACCTATTTTAGGAATGGATGTATGGGAACATGCGTATTATTTGAACTATCAAAACCGTCGTCCTGATTATATTGAAGCTTTTTTCAGTGTAATTCATTGGGAAGAAGTGGCCAAACGATATAAAGCAGCATTATAATTCAATCCGAATTGTAACTAAAAAAGCCGAGAAGTATGGCGACTTCTCGGCTTTTCTTGTATTGTACCAATTTTACATTTGAAAATAAAAAAGGTGAAATTGCTTTCACCCTTTTTGCCCCAAATTTACCATAAAACTTAACCTACTAATTTTTTGGTAGATCTAAAGTACTATAAGTTATTACTTTACCACAAAAAAATTGTTCAATAGCACAAAAACTCGATGAACTGCATTTTTTAGTATGCTCTAGCATCTTTTCCTTCGTAAAAATTCATAAACGCGCGGTTTACAACACGGTTTCCGCCGTCTGTTGGATAATCTCCTGTGAAATACCAATCGCCTAAGTTTTTAGGGCACGCCACATGTAAATCTGCAACCGTTTGATATATGATTTTCACCGCTGCTTTTGTGCCTTCCGGTGTGAGCATTTCTGCAATTTTATCCGATATTTCTTGATCGGTAAACGGTGCATAGATTTCTTTCACATAATTTACGACATCGGCATCGGTATAATTTTCTTGTGCCTTCGATTTTTGATAGACCTCTTCAACAATGTGATATAAATTGCGTTCTTTTAACAAAGCCAAAGCAGCTCTAAACGCTACCAATCCTTCTAATTTTGCCATGTCAATACCATAGCAATCGGGATACCGAATTTGTGGCGCTGATGAGACAACTACAATTTTTTTCGGTTGTAAACGATCCATCATTTTAATGATACTTTGCTTCAAGGTAGTTCCTCGCACAATACTATCGTCAATAATTACTAAATTATCGGTGGGTTTTACAACGCCATACGTTACATCATATACGTGTGCAACCAAATCATCTCGACTGCTGTCTTCGGTAATAAACGTTCTGAGTTTAGCGTCTTTGATGGCTATTTTCTCCGTTCTAATTTTTACCGAAAGTAATTCTTGTAAAGAAGCTGCAGTTAAGGTGTCTTTTTGTTCAATAATGGCCTGAGCTTTGCGTTGATTTAAAAAATCCTGTGCTGCTTCCGACATACCATAGAAAGAAGTTTCTGCCGTGTTCGGTATGTAGGAAAAAACCGTGTTATCCGTGTCGTTATCAATGGCATTTAAAACGCTTGGGAAAATTAATTTCCCTAAAGCTTTGCGTTCTTTATAGATTTCAGCATCGCTTCCACGCGAAAAATAAATTCGCTCAAACGAACAGGCTTTTTTTACTAATGGTGTTCGCACTTCTTGCACCGAAACCGAGCCGTTTTTCTTAATGATAATGGCACTTCCTGGTTCTAATTCCTGCACTTTTTCAAAGGATACGTTGAAAACCGTTTGAATCACAGGGCGCTCTGAAGCGACTACTACAATTTCGTCGTCTTCATAAAAATAGGCAGGTCGTATCCCGGCAGGATCACGCAAAACAAAAGAATCACCGTGACCTAATAATCCGGCCATGGCATAACCCCCATCAAAATTTCGAGAAGCACGTTCTAAAATGCGTTGGATGTTTAAGCGTTCGCCAATGATTGGAGAAGCTTCTTGTTTTGAATAGCCTTCTAACTTACATTGTTTGTACAATTCGGTCACTTCATCATCTAAAAAGTGCCCTATTTTTTCCATCACCGTCACCGTATCGGCCATTTGTTTTGGATGTTGACCTAAGTCAATCAGATTTTGGAATAACTCTTTAACATTGGTCATGTTAAAGTTCCCCGCAACAATTAAATTACGATGCATCCAATTGTTTTGACGTAAAAAAGGGTGTACGCTTTCAATGCTGTTTTTACCAAAAGTTCCATAGCGTACATGGCCTAAAAACACTTCTCCTAAATACGGAATATTTTGTTTTTGTAGGGCAATATTGTTTGCATATTCGGGATGCTCTTCAAGTTCACGAGCTATTCTGTCGTTGATTTGAGCAAAAATATCTTTAATGGGTTGTGGATCGTTTGATCGGATACGACTGATGTAGCGTTCTCCTGGATTGACGTCTAATTTAATGCTGGCTAATCCGGCGCCGTCTTGTCCACGGTTGTGCTGTTTTTCCATGAGCAAGTACATTTTTTGTACTCCATAGAATGCAGTTCCGTATTTTTCTTTATAGAATTCTAACGGTTTTTTTAATCGAAGTAAGGCAATTCCACATTCGTGTTGTATGGCGTCACTCATAAGTTGTTGTGTTGTTGTGTTATTATATTTTCTTTTTTAACACATAGATTCATCGTTAAACTTAATATAAAAAGTTGCTTCGCTTAAAATAGATTACATAGCTATGTGTGAAATTTATTTCTGGTAACCAACTCATTAATAAAACTTAAACTATGTGCCTATGTGTTTTATATTTATTTTTCAAACAAAAAATGCCCCGAAATTTCGAGGCACGTTGTTATTCTTCTAATTCGATTTCAAATTGAGTTAATGCTTTAAATTGTTTTAATCTTGCATTTACTTCTTTTGTATCTAGATTCACCATTCGTTCTGTTCCAAATTTTTCCACACAAAAAGAGGCTAAATTTGAACCCTGAATGATTGCTGTTTTCATGGTGTTGAAAGAAATATCACCTTGTTGTGCGATAAATCCAGAAAAACCTCCTGCAAAGGTATCTCCCGCTCCTGTTGGATCGAAAACATCTGCTAATGGCAATGCTGGAGCAAAGAAAATGTGTTCGTTATGAAAAATTAACGCACCATGTTCTCCTTTCTTAATAACGACATATTTTGGACCCATGGTCTGAATTTTAGCCGCTGCTTTTACCAGTGAATATTCCCCTGATAATTGGCGTGCTTCTTCATCATTAATAGTGATTACATCCACCCGTTTAATAACATCTAGTAATTCGGGTAAGGCACAATCCATCCAAAAATTCATGGTATCAAGAACCACTAATTTAGGTGTAGTGGTCATCTGATCCAATACCCCCGTTTGAACAAGTGGGTGTAAATTACCTAACATTACCACTTCGGCATTTTTATAATCTTGTGGAACTACCGGATTAAAATCAGCCAAAACATTTAATTCAGTGACTAGTGTATCTCTTGAGTTCATATCATTGTGGTAGCGACCACTCCAAAAGAAAGTTTTACCTCCTTTTACGATTTCAATTCCTTCAATATTTACGCCTTTATTTTCTAACAATTCTAAATATTCCTTTGGAAAATCTTCTCCTACTACAGAAACAACGGCAGCATCTACATTAAAAAACGAAGAAGACAGCCCAATATATGTGGCAGCTCCTCCTAAGATTTTATCGGTTTTTCCAAAAGGCGTTTCTATAGCGTCAAAAGCTACTGTTCCTACTATTACTAGCTTATTCATTACATTGAATTTGAAATAAGTGCCAAAGATAAAACTTTAGTTTCAAAGATTAAAAAGTTATTCTGTTTAATTCTATTGAAGGCACTATTGCTTTTTTATTCTATGCTGTATATCATAAATAATTTTTATGATAGTTATAATTTAATAATTTCTTTTTATTGGTAAAGTTCATCGGCTAAATGGTATTTTTGATAATTATTACTAAACTGAAAAACATGAAAAAATCTAATTTAATGCTTCTTTTTGCGTTATTTACCTTATCTGCTAGCGCACAAGATTATGTTGACATTTTTAAACTCTCTGTAAACAATGCCACACTAGGCAACATAGATAACAACTATGAAACCGGTGTAAACAACTTGAACATGGAGGTTTACTACCCTAAAAAATTATCTGAAAAAGCCGTTTTATTAACTGGTTTTACCGTTGAAAATACAAGATTAAACTTAAGTCCAAACGCTGATAGAAGCAGCTTAACTATGACGCGCTTCAATTTAGGAATGAAATACCAACATTCTGGAAAATGGTCGGGTACCTATGTGTTTCTTCCAAAAATCGCCTCTGATTTTGAGAACATTGGTTCGAATGATTTCCAATTTGGTGGATTAGCCGTTTTGGATTACCAATACAATGAAACTTCTAAAGTAAAATTTGGAGTATACGCTTCGACTGAAAATCACGGTTCGACCATAACGCCATTAATTGGTATTTGGCACCGTTCTAAAGACAATAAGTTTTACATCAATGCAACGTTACCGATTCGTATGGATGCAAATTATGCCTTGAGTAAAAAGTTTAGTGTAGGGTCTGACTTACTAACATCTATCAAGTCCTATAACTTATCTCAAGTTGATTCCGATAACTACGTACAAGAAGAGTCGATTCGTTTTGCGTTATATGCGGCCCTTGGCTTGATGGATAATTCAATTATTGTAAGAGGAAAAGTAGGATTTGACACTACTGATTATGGTCTATTTAATAGCAATCAAAAAGTAGGTGCACAAGTATTAACTTTCCCATTAAACACCGATAAAAGAACCCGTTTAAACTCGGAATTTGATTCCTCTTTATATGTAGGTTTTGATGCGATCTATCGATTTGATTTGACAAAAGAAACAAAATAATAGAAGGAGCTGAAAGGCTCCTTTTTTTAGCTCTTTATAGCAATTTTCCCTCTTCCCTTTCATAAAATTCATCAACAGACAATTGTTCTTGTTGCGAAGCCATAACCGCTAATTGATCACAACGTTCATTTTGCGGGTGACTGTTGTGCCCTTTTACCCATTGGAAGTCGACTTGGTGTTGGCGGTAAATTTTTAAGAAACGCAGCCACAAATCAGGATTCTTTTTGGCCTTGAAATTGATCTTTTCCCATTGAAATACCCACCGTTTTTCTACGGCATCTACTACATATTTAGAATCGGAGACAACCAATGCTTTGGTTTTTGGGTTTTTGAGCTTTTCTAAACCTACGATTACGGCTAACAATTCCATTCTGTTGTTGGTTGACAAGCGAAACCCTTCGTAAAATTCTTTTTTATAAGGCGTTCCTGCCATTTCCATCACCACACCATAGCCCGAAGGACCGGGGTTTCCCTTGGCAGCACCATCTGTATATATGTGGACTTCGTAACTCAAGTGATTAGTGTTTCGTGATTAGTTTTCCAATAACTTCAGGAAAATATTGATGTTCCAATTCGTGTATTTTATGCGCAATTTCTTCAGGGGTATTGCAAGCTTCGATATTTACTGCTTTTTGAAAAATAAATTCCCCTTCATCATAATGTTCGTTTACATAATGAATGGTAATTCCCGTTTCGTGCTCCTTATTTTCTAAAACAGCTTGATGCACATGCATGCCATACATCCCTTTTCCGCCATATTTTGGCAGCAACGCGGGATGAATATTAATTACATTTGGAAATACCTTTAATATAGTAGTTGGAAATTGTAATAAAAATCCGGCTAAAACTATCAAATCGGGTTGTAAAAGTTCCAAATTTTCAAGAACAAAACCTTCATTTAATTGAGCTTTCGTAAATGTAAAAGAAGGAATGCCGTGGTTTTTTGCTCGTTCCAATACTTTTGCTTCGGGTTTGTTTGAAAAAACAGCGACAACAGTTGCTGTTAATTGCTCTTCAAAATAACGGATGATGGCTTCGGCATTCGAGCCATTTCCCGACGCAAAAAGGACTATTTTTTTCATTTTTATGGTATTTCCTTCCACAAAAAAAAGAATAAAAATTGGTAAAAAATAAAAAAAAGAGTCCTTTGTGAATTATTTTTTTTAAATTCGTGGTCATATTTAGTAACAAAAAGGTGGTTTTAAAATAAAGTTTTTTATTTTTGCCAACAATTTAAATTAAAAATTAAAAGATTATGTCAGACATTGCATCAAGAGTAAAAGCGATTATCGTAGACAAATTAGGTGTTGACGAAAACGAAGTTGTAACAGAAGCAAGCTTCACTAACGATTTAGGAGCTGATTCATTAGACACTGTTGAGCTTATTATGGAGTTCGAAAAAGAATTTGATATTCAAATTCCA
>JACCDI010017228.1_pt1 | contig 28705 bp, 22 predicted proteins | sample 7442791 | NCBI WGS metagenome assembly JACCDI01 (sample SAMN15323434, study PRJNA562643) | freshwater metagenome | isolation source: river surface water | place: USA:Blue River Watershed | collected 2017-08-15
AAATCAGGGAAAAGCCTTCTACACGGGTTTAAAGGGTTTAGGTGAAATGATTTTTCAAGATTACGAAACGAATAGAAAGAAAAGACTGAAATAAGATGATCAAGAATTTAGGTGAATTAAAGGCCTCTGGCTATACAAGCAAATCCATTAAAGACGAATTAAGAGATAACCTAATCGCCCACATGGAGGCAGGAACGACCGTTTTCGAGGGCGTTCATGGATTTGAAAACTCCGTTATTCCTGAATTAGAGCGCGCGATTTTGTCTCGCCATAACATCAACTTATTGGGTTTAAGAGGTCAGGCAAAAACACGTTTGGCTCGATTAATGATCAACCTACTAGACGAATACATTCCTTACGTAGCTGGCTCAGAGATAAACGATGATCCTTTGGCTCCTATTTCCCGTTTCGCACAGGATTTAATCGCAGCTCAGGGAGATGCGACACCTATCGCTTGGTTACACCGTTCCGATCGTTTTGCGGAGAAATTAGCCACTCCAGATGTAACAGTGGCCGATTTAATCGGTGATGTGGATCCGATCAAAGCAGCTAATTTGAAATTATCCTATGCAGATGACCGCGTAATTCACTTTGGGATGATTCCACGAGCAAACCGTTGCATCTTCGTTATCAATGAGATTCCAGATTTACAGGCACGTATTCAAGTGGCTCTATTCAACATATTACAAGAAGGTGATATTCAAATTCGTGGTTTCAAATTGCGATTACCTCTAGATCTACAATTCATCTTCACAGCGAATCCTGAAGATTATACGAATAGAGGCAGTATTGTGACTCCTTTGAAGGATCGGATTGGTTCTCAAATCCTGACCCATTATCCAGAAACCATCGCGATTGCTCGCAAAATTTCTTCGCAAGAAGCGCGCATTAATGCAGCTCAATCAGATCGCGTTTATGTTCCAAACCTAGCTTATGATCTGTTAGAGCAAATCATTTTCGAGGCAAGAGAAAGCGAATATATTGATACCAAAAGTGGCGTCAGTGCTCGTATGAGCATCTCGATGCTAGAGAGTTTAGTAAGTACAGCAGAAAGACGTGCCCTGTTAAATAAGGAATCAAAAACGACTGTTCGTTTAGCAGATTTCATGGGAATCATCCCAGCCATCACAGGAAAGGTTGAATTAGTCTATGAGGGAGAGCAAGAAGGTGCGGCATTCGTCGCAGAACAATTAATCGGTTCAGCTATCAAATCATTTTTCCCAGGCCTTTTCCCAAAGATCGAAAAGCTATCGAAGAAAATCGAAGAGAGTCCATATGCTACTTTGATGGAAGCAGTTTACGCGGAAGGTGGAGTCGTTTTATACGATGAATGCAATACGGCAGATTATGCTTCGACGTTGAATGATATTAAGCCTTTAGAGGATTTGATCGTACGTTATCAACCAAATATTGAGTCGGCTGATAAATTGTTCTTGAAGGAATTTGTGCTGTGGGCACTGGCGGAGTATCAGAAGTTAGGGAAGGAGAGGTTGACAGACGGATTCAAATTCAACGATTTATTTTGATCAGTTGTAAAGAATAAAGCATATTGAATAAAGGTGGTATCGCCTGCGGCGATAAATTCATGAAATATTCAAAACGTACCATAAAAAAAGAGAACGAAAATCGTTCTCTTTTTTTATTCCTACTTTATTCTTTGTGCTTTATGCTCTATACTTTGCAAATAATTTCTGCTTCGCAGAAATTATTTGCCAATACAAAACTTCCCGAAGATATTCTTCAGCAAATCGTCATTCGATATCTGCCCCGTAATCTCACCTAGATGATGAAGGGCATAGCGAAGGTCTTGTGCGATAAGATCGCCGGTTAAACCTGTTTTTAACGCCACAAGAACGCCTTCTAAGGTTTCTTGCGTTTGTAATAGCTGCTGGTAATGACGAAGATTTGTCACCAAAGTTCCGTTAGTACTGACTTGATCTAAACCAATCACGTTTAATAAAGCGGTTTCAAGCTCATTAAGCCCAGAGCGGTTCTTAGCGGAGATGGGGATTAAATCCGGGATGGCTGACCGAAAATCAGACAAATCAGCAATCTGATCCACCTTATTTAACAACTTAATCACCGGAATATCTAAAGCTCCTAGCGCTTCCACCCCTGCCGCATATCCAGCTGGCGTTTCAGACGTAGCATCTGCCATATAAATGACCACCTGCGCCTTTTTCACCCAAGCCTGCGTTCTCTCCACTCCCAGTGCTTCGATAACATCCGTCGTCTCTCGCAATCCAGCGGTATCCACTAAGCGAAATTTGATTCCGCCTAAAGTCCATTCGTCCTCTAGACTGTCGCGTGTCGTTCCTGCAATATCAGACACAATCGCTCTATCCTCGTTTAATAAGGCATTTAATAGCGTGGATTTCCCCGCATTGGGTTTGCCCACAATAACAGTGGCTACGCCATTCTTTACCGCGTTACCGGTTCTAAAACTCGCAACTAAGGGGCGAATATTAGCTAATAATTGATTCACTAAATCTTCTAAATCTTTACGATCCGCGAATTCTACATCTTCTTCACCGAAGTCTAATTCGAGTTCGATTAGTGAAGCGAAATGGATTAATTCTTCGCGTAAGGCTGCTAATTCTTTCGAAAAACCTCCTCTTAATTGGTGTAATGCGGCATTTTGGGCAGCAGCAGAATCGGCGGCGATGACATCCGCTACGGCTTCGGCTTGGGCTAAGTCAAAGGCTCCGTTTAGGAAAGCGCGCTGAGTGAATTCACCGGGGCGAGCGAAGCGAGCCCCCTTTTCTACAAACAATTGAAGGATACTCTCTTGGATGAAAGGAGATCCGTGACAGGAAATTTCGACTACGTTCTCTTTCGTGTAAGAGCGGGGTGCGATGTATAAACTAGCGACTACTTCGTCATAGACACGCCCAGCTGACTCAATACGACCATAATGAATCGTGTGAGAAGCTTGGGTGGAGAGATCTTTGGGCTTAAATACCTCATTCACTATCTCGATCGCTCGATCTCCTGAAAGCCGTATTACCCCGATCGCTCCTACCCCTGCGGGCGTCGCTAAGGCGACAATAGTATCGCTAAAATTCATGAATTACAGTAAGTTCGTCAACTTCATTGCGACAGACATATCGCCAGAGATTTTCACTTTTCCGGTCATTACCGCCATCATAGAATTCAATTCACCTTTTAAAATAGAAGTGAATGTTTCTTCTGTTGTAGAGATCGTACAATCCGAATCTAAATTTTCGTTAGATACTGATCCATCTGCTCCTACCACGATGATGCCTCCTGGAAAAGCAAACTTAAATGAAACACCTTGGCCACCTTTTTGAGCCGCTAATTCAATAATTCGATCGTTGATTTCTTGAAATGTCATATGTTGATTAATTAGGATTCAAAATTAGTTCATTTTCATCAAACTACACATTTCTGTGGCAAATTGAGGTGAAATCACAGTAAGTACACTGATCTAAATTCACCGTTTTTTCAAAGGCTGTTTCCTGAGAGATTAATGCATTCACCCAAAAACTTACCAATTCTTCCGATTCCCGCAGGAAAGACGCGACGGATTCTCCCTCGGAGAATTCTAAAGGAGCTGAAATCAATTTATCTTGAAAATTGCGGAATGAAATGATACCGGGTTGAATCAGTAATCTCTCAGCATCTAGACCCTGCAAACTAGGAATTCTTGCTTCTGGAGATTTTTGGAGCTCTTTAGCCACTAAAAATTTATACATCCACAACTGAAAAAGTTTAGCCTTCATTTCCTCCTCGCGAAGCGTTTCTCCTAAACTTTCACCCGCATCGACATCTTTCTTGACTACTTTTCCTGTCTTATAATCGACGATTCGTAATACAGAATCTGCTTTCAGGTCTATTCGGTCGATCCGCCCTTTCATGCGTATAGGCCACATCTCTGAACCTACAGGCACAGAAACTAGCGTTTCCACTACTTCCTCTACGGCTAATAACTTAATGCGCTCCTCATACCAGGCGGCTGATTCATCGAAATAAGTGCCTAAAAGGGTTTTGGCAACCTCCTGAAGCACATAATTAAATCCTTTCTCTACCTCAAAATTCCCTTCTCTCTCCTTGATGGCTTCCATCGCCTCGACCAAAAGAGGGGCAATTAACTCTTTCTTTTGTGCGACGGAAAGCCCGTCTTCCCAACCACCGTTCGCAATCAATTGCTTATCAAGCAACTCCAACACCTTGTGCACCCACGTACCAAAAACGTCCGCCCCCATCTCATCGTCCCGCTGCTTCTCTTGCTGCAAATTCACGATTTGGGAGAAATAATACTTCAAGGAACAACTCGCAAACATCGCCACCGAAGAGGGTGATAACCCGCGTTTCGCTAACAAATCCTTAATTTGTTCGATCAATTGAGGCGTTTTTTCAATCCGTAATTCCACTTCACCATCTACTACCGTATCCGAACTAAATTTCACGGCTGGCTCTGTCAAAATCAAATGCGGATTAGTTTTGGCCCAATCATAGCGAATCTGACGTATAAAACGACTCACCTCCTTTGCCGAGGAATCATTCTGCACATAAACTAACATAGCCTCCTTAGGCCGCTGTAATAAACGATAAAAGTGATAACTCGTCACAGCATCCGCCTGAGTAAAAGTAGGCAAAGAGAAGGCAGACATATTCGCAATATCCACCGGAATCAAACTTTCACGCTTGCGCGTTCCCGGCAGACTGCCTTCATTCAAGGATAAAACAATCACCCGATGAAAATCCAAAGTCCTCGTTTCTAACAATCCCATCACGTGAAGTGAGCGATTTTCAGCCCCTTCGAATGTCATTTTTTGCTGTTGTAATAGCTGTTTACAGAGCGCATGCCCACTTTTGACAGAAATAAACGGATTCGCTTTTGCGATCTCTTCTAACTTATCTAATACGATTAAAGCCTGCAATATGGCTTGTGATTCCGCATCCCAATCGTCCTTATCGGTCTTGTATAAAATACTAGTTAACAGCTGAATGAGCGGACGAAGGCATTCCTGAAAACTAGAACTAGATGAAACAAATATGTTCGAATCTGCAGGAAAAGAAGAAAGATACAAATCAGACTCCCTCCACGAAGGAAGCGGAATGGAGCGCATCAAAGGATGCTCTTTCAAAGACTTAACTAAGGCTATCGGATATTTATCTAAAGGAACCAAGGCCCACCACATCTCTATCAAGGAGAATACCTGAGACTTCTTCAGCGAATAGCCCATCGTAATATTCAATCGATCTTTGAATTCCCCTAAATAGGGCAATAAAGAATCCAAAAGGCTCTCATCGCCTAAAACCAAGGCCACCTGCTCCAGGTTACCATGTTCCGCTTGCCATGCCCTTATCTGTTCCAAAGCCACAAAAATCTGTGCAGATGGATTCGCTAAACCAATAATCTCTACCTGTTTCGGCTTATCGATTAAATCACGCTCCACCCAATGAAAAGGTCCACGAGATAAATAACCAGGACTTCCCGGATTAGCATAATCTCTCAACCAGTTCCCTGCCCGGTGGTGCTTATTTTTCAGGTAATATTCATCTACATCCCAAAGCGTCTGCGCCACATTCTCTCTCAAAAGCAAACGAATAATGGTCTCCTCCGATTTAGACAAGGCATTAAATCCGACAAAATAGATCTGCTTAAATCCTAGCGCTTTACCGGCCTCTAAAAGCTCCACTAATTTCCGATAAGCTAAACCCCGATAGGTCGTCCCCTTCGTTTCTAACCGACTTTTAAGCCGAATGTAGACCTCTAAAAGTGAATCATACAGCTTAAAATAGGCCTGCGTATTAGGAGTAATCCACCCATCCGCCTGATCCTGACCATATTCTTGCCCCCACCGTTCGATGGATTTTGCCTCCGAAAGAAAAGAAAACAAGGCTGCCGGATCCACTAAATACAGATCCAACGTATCGAAGTCCTTTAACATCAGTTGACCCCAGGTAACAAAGCGGTCAAAATCAATCTTAGGATCTACTTCCTTAAAACAGGCATAGGCCTCGAACAATAAATCAATCGGATCTTCCAGAACGGAATCCGTCATCTGCAAAGCAAACTCCTCAATAGTAAAAAATGAAGGGGACAAAAATGGTCTATCCCCTCTAATCGCTAATTCCTTTTTCAGGTAAAGGATACCCCGCTGGGAGGGCATCACCACGGCAATGTCTTTCAACTCTTCCATGCCATAAGCTTGGAACAGGTGATCTGCCGTTTTACCTAAAAATGTTTGCATTATAGATTGCCTTTTTTCATTTCTTTCACCGCAAAATCAACCGCACGCGCCGTAAAGGCCATATAGGTTAACGATGGATTTTGAGTAGAAGTAGAAGTCATGCAAGCCCCGTCCGTAACAAAAACGTTCTTTACGTGGTGCATTTGGTTCCACTTATTTAAAAGAGAGGTCTTCGGATCTGAACCCATTCTCACTCCGCCCATCTCGTGGATATCTAATCCTGCCGGAGCGTGCGTATCGCGGGTCTTGATGTTCTTAAAGCCTGCCTTTTCGTACATTTCGGTGAATTGATCGATAAAATCTTTGACCATTAAATCATCGTTATTATCGTAGCTCACGTCCATATGCAATAGCGGCATTCCCCAGGCATCTTTTTTGGTAGCGTCCAAAGTCACTTTATTACTTTCCTTCGGAATCGTCTCCCCCATCATGTGCGACCCAGCGTACCAGTTCGACCACTTCGGGTTTAATAACGAATTCTTCAAGCTTTCACCTACCGAACTTTGGTCCGCATGTGTTCCTCTTCCACCGCTCATTCCCGCTGCATAACCACGTAGGAAGTTCGTCTCTTGCTTATACAGATTTCTAAAACGAGGAATATAACCTGAATTAGGTCGACCACCTGCAGTTTTATAATCTAAAAATCCTTCGTATTCAGCTGATAAGGAGGCACGGTAATTATGGAAAGCAACGTGCGTTCCTAATAATCCACTATCGTTACCTAATCCATTCGGGAAACGAGAAGACTTCGAGTTTAAAAGAATCAAATTCGTATTAATCGCCGCTGCTGTCACAAAAATGACCTTTGCGTAATATTCCACCATCTCTTTTGTATGTGCATCTACCACACGTACGCCTACTGCTTTTTGCTTCTTTTCATCATAAATGATCGAATGAACCACAGAATCAGTTCTTAAAGTCATATTACCGGTCTTCGCAGCCCATGGTAAAGTAGATGAGTTGGCACTGAAATAACCACCGTAAGGACATCCTCTTTGGCATAAATTACGACCCATACAGGTTCCACGTCCCTGTTGAATATGAATATCGCGAGGCTCCGTTAAGTGTGCACAACGACCAATAATCACATGGCGATCGGAATACAAACGCTTCATCTCCTTTTGGAAATGCTTCTCAACGCAAGTCAATTCCATCGGAGGCAAGAAATCACCATCTGGCAAAGAATCTAAACCATCCTTATTTCCAGAAATTCCGGCAAAATGCTCCACATACGAATACCAAGGATCAATTTCCTTGTACGTGATAGGCCAAGGCACCGCAAAACCATCGCGTGCTGGTCCATCAAAATCGAGTTGAGACCAACGCTGGGTTTGGCGAGCCCACATGAGTGACTTGCCGCCCGTTTGGTATCCTCTAATCCAATCAAATGGCTTATCCTGAATATAGGGATGCTCCTTATCTTTGACAAAAAAGTGCTTCGCATCTTCTTTAAAGGCATAACATTTAGAAACAATGGGATTTTCAGCTATTTCCTCTTTCGTTAACTGTCCGCGGTGTTCGAATTCCCATGGACTCGTTAGCGTAGTCGGATAATCTACATTATGCGCAACTAGACGCCCTCTTTCCAGCACCAAAGTCTTAATTCCCTTATCACAAAATTCTTTGGCAGCCCAGCCGCCCGCCATTCCTGAACCGATCACAATCGCTCCATACGTACGTTTTTCTGCGTTAGTTAAAATATTCATACGTCGATTTATTTTTTAATAGGTTCACAGCCATTGAAAAATCCGGGAGCCATCACATAATTTAGATGGTTCACCATCACATATTCTGTGGTCATATAACCACGAATCGTTAAGCCTTTTAGCGTTGCCATTGCCTTTTGTGCATCGGCTCCGTTTTTCCCTTGTTCAATTTGGAAAAATAAGTGCTCCTTCTCTGACTCAGAAACCTTCTCAATGGATGGCAATGCAGCTAAAACCTTCATTAACGATGCAGATGTCGAAGGTTCATAACAATCGCGAAGCATCGTCTTCACAAAGGCAGGAACTCCTAAAGATACGGCCCCAGGAATACTGGATTCAGGAATAATCACTCCCATCCATTGATTTAATAAGGCTTCTTGATCAGCGCTCCATTTAATGGCGGGCGCATCAGCAGCTTTTAGGTCTGTAAAAACAACGCTGCCTAAAGTAGCCAGTGCCATTCCTTTTACCCAATTTCGGCGTGTAATTGATTTCATATTTTTAGGTTTAATGAATTTTAATCAAATAATAACCAGCGAACGCCGTAACCAAAGGATCGTGCCATCGCTGGATGTAAATAAGCAGTATAATAATTATTATTAAGTAATCCTTGAGTTGCATTCTGAAATTTAAAGAAGAGTCTAACTCGATTTATACGCAAGCTTACATAAGGATCCACTTGTAGGTAGGTAGGGATCTCAAAGCGGTCTTGCAAATGATATTGTTGAAGGGCAGGCATGTAAGCATCTGCAAAATAAGCAGATTGATGGTGCACATCCATACCAAACTGCATGTACAATAATTTCTTGTATTGCACATTTAATGCGAAACAAGCATTAGCTACGAAGCTAGGCATTCTAATCACATCTGGGCCTGTTTTCGTATTAACAAAGACCATCGAAGTCCATTCAAATTTACCATGCTTCCCTCCAGCACTAAAACCTGTGCGAAATACACCTATCGCATTCGCAACTTGCTTTGCATTAGCCAAGGTATCAAAATAAGCATAGTTATCAATTCGCTGAATAGTAGCCGTTGGGCGTAAATAAACCCCTTTAGTTTGTAAATCAATTGTACCGGTTAACTCATCAAAAAGGACATTTTTGAGGGTTTGATCCCAACGGAAAGAAGCATTATAGCTCCAATTTTGGGCGACAGATGGACTAACAGATATTCGACTAGCTTTCACCTGAAAGAAAGGAGAAATAAAATTCGCCTGCAAGCGGTAATCAGAGCCTAATAAATATTCCCCTTCCGCCGTAAAATCAATTTTTTCATTAAATCTCTGCTGTAGAAATAACCCCACATAATTCTCTAATCGATTGCGATTTAATCTTGCTAATGGATTATTAACATCCCAATAACGTTGCTTGAAATAAGTACGGTAATTAAATCCTCTAAAAACCCCTTTTATACCTGTCTGGTGCGCATAAGATTGCCATTGATTTTCATTGTAAAGTGAATCCTGCTGCGCCTCAAAATTTTTAGAATAAAAGGCATTAGATAAATTTATGCCAAAATCAAGATCTCTAAATTTAGCCATCCGATTCTCCACATCAATTCGCTGAAAAAATTGCAATCCTTTGAATCCAATAAATTCGTGATAGAAATGGAACTTGATGAAAGAATCATTCGATTGGACGCCAGAATTAGTAAAAAGCGCTCCATTATCCACATATTTTAAGGCAGTAGTGGGATCTAATCCTTTTAAAAGCTGAATACCTCCTTGATCTTGAATGCCTAAATCAAAATAATTCAAGTGTGTTAACAAGCGATACCGATTATTTCGCGTTCTGAAATTTGATTGCAATATCACCCCCCATTGTTCGGATAAAGTTTGATTACCCGTTTTTAACCTTCTATCTGTTAAAAACTTATCTGAAACCAACCGCTGAATCTCAAACCCAATATTCCATAAGGAATCTACATTACGGGCAAAAGTAAAATTTAAGCGAGTTTGACCACCTGCGCCTAAGTAATATTCCACATCTGAGTAGGGTGATTTAGTCTGGTAATATTTAACCTCATCTGTGGCAAATGCATAAGGCAGGTAGGCATTGTATCCCATTTGAGAACCTAGTTGGTCAGATTTCTTAACAAATAGATTTCTCACCGCCGTACCTTCATTACCTAAATTGGCCGTTAAAAAACTCGATCGTTCTTGAAATAAATAGCGGTGAAACAAGTGTAAACTTGTATCTACTGATTTTTTTGTTCCTCGACCGTTTATTATATCATCTTCTAGAAAATAAGCCATGGTTTGAGGCCCATAAATCAATTTAGTAGAGTCATCTAGCGCAGCACGGCCAGATTTATTTTTACCATCTTTAGATTTTGCTGCATTAGAATCTCTAGGTACCATCGGATCAGGAAAACCATTCCTTTCCTCGGTAGGAACCTGTCCTCCCCTCTGCCTCTGTGCAAACAGCGATGATAAACATCCTAAAAACAATAACAATACTAATCTATATTTCACGCTACAAAGTTAAATTTTTCCCAACCAGTCCCAAAACTGCTCTTCTTGATCAATGAAATACATTTCCATCGGTAAATAGTATAAATGATTCGCTAGATTAGGTAAATCTTTAATTTGAGTCATTAAACGCACATAATCCTTATGGGTAGTTAGATACCCTTCATCGCCTGACATCATTTTGGCCTGCTGTTCTAATTCTAACAACTCGATTTCCGTAAATCGGTGATGATCCCCATAAATGACTTCTTCTTGGATTTGGCCTAAAGAAGATGCATGCGTAAAAAAAGGCTTAGGATCAGCTATTCCAGCAAATAATGACCATTTAGTAGGCAAATGTTCTCGCGGACCTTGCGGTTTGCCATAACGCACACTCGTATAAAAGATAGGCTTTTCCTGTTTTGTATTTCGCAAAACTCCTTGTGCAAAATTTGACTTCTGCTCTTTTGTAAGTATTCCCGGACAACGTGTCACGATGACGGCATCAGCCCGTTTAATTCCTTTCGCAGACTCCCGTAAACGCCCTTGAGGCAACATAGAGTCAGCATAAAAGGGCTGAGAAAAGGTAGAACATACTAAATTAACGGATCCTTTAATAGAGCGATGTTGAAAGGCATCATCCAATAACAACACATCTACCTCTGGCATTTTTTGCACACCCTCTGTTCGTTTTTCACAAACTGCTACCGGAAGCTCTGGAAATACCGTTTTATAGGCCAAAGGTTCATCTCCCACCTCATCAGCCGTCGATTCCACATTCACCTCCACATATCCTTTTGTTTTACGTCCATAACCACGACTCAAGATCCCTAATCGATCATTCCCTCGCCAGTTTTGGACTAAATAAGTCACCAGAGGACTCTTCCCCGTACCTCCCACTGACAGATTTCCTACTACAATCACCCGAGGTTTATCAAACGAGCAAGAAGGCAGAATTCCCCAGTCGAAGAGTTTATTTCGAACATAGGTAATTAAACCAAAAAGCAAGGAAGGAAGAAAGGTGATTATCTGCTTCATATAATAACCTTAAAGCTAAAAATAATACGGGAGGGCACAAAATCGAATAGAAAATAATAAATTGCATCATGTCCAAAATCAGTCTCCGATTTCTTCCACACGAACTACAATTTCACTTCGAAGCAGGCACCTCACGAGGCGTCTTAACGAAAAAGAAATCCTATTATGTGGAAGTCTCGGATGGGAATCGGGTGGGAATCGGTGAGGCGGGTCCATTATTTGGATTAAGTCCCGAGTTTTCGGATGATTGCTTGCCTGCATTCGTAGAGAGCCTATCCCCTTTTCAAGGGATTGAACCGCCCTTAGATTTTTCCGAACTAATCTCTGAAATTCCTTTCGAGCAACCCTCCTTTCGCTTTGCCTTAGAGACTGCATTACTCGATTTAAAAAAGCCATTCACGAATGATTTTGCCAAAGGTTCTGCAGCGATACCCATCAACGGCCTGATTTGGATGGGAACCGCCGAATTCATGCGCGAGCAAATTGAGCAAAAATTGCAACAAGGCTATTCCTGTTTGAAGTTAAAAATAGGAGCCATTGATTTTGAAACCGAATTATCACTATTAAAAAGCATTCGCGCACGCTTTTCTGCTACTGAGCTGACATTACGCGTTGATGCAAACGGAGCCTTCTCTCCTGCTGATGCACCTTTTAAACTGGAAAAACTGGCTGCCTTCCACCTGCATTCTATTGAACAACCCATAATGGCCGGTCAGCCAGAAGAGATGCGAAAACTGGTCGCTCAGCAGATTCTTCCCATCGCCTTAGATGAGGAACTCATAGGCATGCAGGATAAATCCATCGCGGCATTTATCAATCCAGATTACATCATCTTAAAACCAAGTTTCCTGGGCGGTATTCAAGCCACTAGAGATTGGATTGATTGGGCTGTTGAAAACGGCAAGGAATGGTGGATAACTTCTGCTTTGGAATCCAATATAGGCTTGCAAGCCATCGCTCAACTGACCGGGGATTATGCCGTTAATATTCCACAGGGCTTAGGTACAGGTCAATTGTACACCAATAATTTCGCCTCAGGTCTATCCATCGAGAAAGGAAATATCAGTTTTGACCCGACAATTCCAAGGGAATCTCCTTTTCAAAACATATCTTTGTAAAAATTAAATGAATCTTATGAATACGATTGATGAGGCGATGATCGCCATCTTAGAGAAGCGATTAGAATTGAGCAAATTGAATTACTCGGATGATACCTACGATGATGTAGAAGAGATGCTACATGACCTAGAAGATGATTTCAACGAGAAATATGGCGATCAATTAGAGGAAATCCTAGAAAAGGTACACTTAAAGCACTGCCCAGAATCAGACGTGTTATTACCTACTGCCTATTTAGCGAAGAAATTCGTGGAGACAGCTGACGGTGAAATCGAAATTGGAAAAAAAGAAGGAGTAGAAGTAGAATGGATCGAGGATCCGGTGGCCAATGCCCGTCTAGTTTTACTACCCGCTCCCACTCGCGTTTTGTTAATGACACCGAAAGGCATTGATATTGTTTGGGAGGCAGAATAAATCAAAAAGGAGCTCTTCGAAGCTCCTTTTTTATACCCAGTCAATACCTTTTTTCAATAAATCAAAGGTCTTTTGTCCTTCCGGATAAACCTGAGGATCATACATATATTCCCAAGTTGCCATTGGCGGCAAACTCATTAAGATAGATTCCGTCCGTCCATTTGTTTCTAATCCAAACTTCGTACCTCTATCGTGTACTAAATTAAATTCTACATAGCGACCACGGCGAATGTATTGAAACTCCTTTTCTGCTTGTGTGTATGTTGTAGACGCATTGATGCGCATCAAATGACTGTAAATAGGCTCAAAAGATTCACCTACCGTTTTGACAAACTCAAAAACTGTTGCTTTATCCCCTTTAATATAATCAAAGAAGATTCCACCGATTCCACGAGTCTCTTCGCGGTGCGGGCTGTAGAAATAATCATCTGCCCAGTTTTTATACTTCGGATAATAGCTTGGATCAAAACGATCACAAACTGCTTTCAATTGCTCATGAAACCACTTCGCTTGCTCCGGAATGATGATATGCGGTGTTAAATCAATTCCTCCACCGAACCAAAACTCCCCGTTGCTTAATTCAAAATACCGCACATTCATGTGAATGATGGGCACCCAAGGATTCTCCGGATGCATCACAATCGAAACACCAGTTGCAAAGAAATCCACTTCCTCTGTTACATTCAAACTAGTCACCATCTTAGGATGAAGTGGCCCTTCAACGGCTGAAAAATTTACTCCAGCTTTTTCTAAAATAGCCCCTTTAGCTAAAACCCTTGTACGTCCTCCCCCACCTTCTGCCCGCTTCCAATTATCTTCTTTAAAAGAAGCTACACCATCTGTCGAGGCAATCCCAGCACAAATTGTATCTTGTAAGCCTTGAAAATAGGAGGCAATGTCGTGTTTATCCATTTTACTGAGGGGAACCCGTCGAATCCGACGCGGTTGCATTATTTTCTAATAAGGCATTCATGGAGTCTAATTCTGCATCTGATACTTGAAGTGAATCAGGTAAGGCATAGGAACCGTTTGAACAATCAAATTCTTTCCTTACTACACGTCTATCCAGCTTTTCAAACGGCTCAGGTCTGTACTGAGCTAACATCGGATCTTTGACTACTTTGATCATAAAGCGTTTAAAGATAGGTAAGGCTGTTTTAGAGCCTTCACCTAAAGCACCCGTTCTAAAGTGAATCGACCGATCATCTCCTCCTACCCAAACTCCGGAAATCAAATTATGCGACATCCCTATGAACCAACCATCAGAGTGATTCGAAGTAGTACCTGTTTTTCCAGCAAAAACGCGCGCATATCGATTGTCTTTTGGCAATAAGATATCTCCTTCGCCATATAATAAAGAACTACCCGTACCACTTTCATGGATTACTCCCTCCAGCATGTAACGAACTAATTGGGCCGATTCCTTCCGGATTACTTGCACCATAGTAGGATCGAAACGTTGTAATACTTTGCCATTCTGATCCTTGATCTCTTGCACTAACATAGGCTCTACGTGCATTCCCTCGTTTACGAATGCAGAATAAGCACCGATCATCTCGAATAAATTCACATCAAATGAACCTAATCCAATAGAGGCAACCGCCTTTAATGGACTCTTGATTCCCATTTTCTTGGCATAATACATGACCGTATCTGCTCCTACTTCATTGGTTAATCGGGCGGTAATCGAGTTAATACTTTGGCCTAGGGCTCGTTTTATAGGCATTTCTCTGCCCGAGAAACCACCGTTTGCATTACCTGGTCGCCACATTTCCTTCTCGCCTTTTGCATTCTCTACCTCGATCTCAAATAGCTCATCGCGCATCATATAACAAGGTGATAAGTCTTTCGGACCATCAATAGCGGAGGTGTAGACAAAGGGTTTAAAGGTAGATCCAGGCTGACGACGACCTTGTTTTACGTGGTCGTATTTGAAGTATTTAAAATCTAAACCCCCCACCCAAGCTTTGATGTGGCCCGTGAATGGATCCATCGTCATCATTCCTGCTTGCAAGAATTTCTTGTAATATTGAATGGAATCGTAAGCGCTCATTGTACGCTTTTCTTCACCCATCGAATTACGAGAGTAGACCCACATATCACGCTTCACGTCTTTCATGTAGTGTTTTACCGAATCCGGATTTTTAGGGAAGCGAGCAGCTAGGTATTTATAATATTCGGTTCTTTTAGCTACCGTATCGATGAATCCGGGTATTTCCTGACCATTTTCACCCACCCAGGGGTTTTGATTAGCCCAGTGATTGTCAAAGTTCCTTTGTGTCGCCCGCATGCCTTCTTCCACTGATTCTTCCGCATAAATCTGCATTTTCGAATCAATCGTCGTCACAATCTTCAAGCCATCCCGGTACAGATCTAATTCAATATCATTCTTCTCCGCCCATTCATTCAGGTATTTCGCTACGGCAACTTTAAAATAATTGCCAGTGCCATCATACGGAGATTCTTCGTTTTCACGCAACTCAATAGGCATTACAGCAAGTGAATCGTAATCTGATTTGCGTAAGTAACCTGCTTTCACCATTTGGGCTAAAACTACATTACGGCGCTTCCATGCTTTGTTTTCTGCCAAAGGTTTACCTTTGTAACGCTTCGGATTATACGTCGTTGTCGCTTTCTGTAAACCTACTAAAATAGCAGCTTCCTGAATATTCAAACTATCCGGTGAGGTGTTGAAATACGTCTTGGAGGCTACTTTAATTCCATACGCGTTATTACCGTAGTCAACTGTATTTAGATACCAAAGTATAATCTCATCCTTCGTATAAAAACGCTCTAATTTAATAGCAGTGACCCATTCTTTGGATTTGTAGATTAACTTATTTAATCCAGGTATGTAGCCTAATAGGCCCGTTTTAACGAATCCTTTCTTCGTTCTCGTCTTAAATAAATTCTTCGCTAATTGCTGTGAAATCGTACTTCCGCCCCCTCTATCTCCGCCTTTTGCGATTCCCACTAAGACCCCAGCCCAAGCTTGAAAATCAATCCCCGTGTGCTCATAAAAACGCGCATCCTCTGTCGCCACTAAGGCCTTCACTAAATAGGGAGAAATCTGATTGAAATCGCGGATAGGTGTTCTATTTTCTGCGAAAAACTTACCTAGAAGCACGCCATCCGCAGAATAAATCTCGGAGGCTTGGGATAATTTAGGATTCTGAAGGTCATCTACACTAGGCATTTCCCCTGTTAAATAGAAGAAATTCGTCTCAATGACTAAGAGATAGATCAAGACAAAAAGAGCTGATTTAGCAAAGAATTTATAGCCCTTAACGATGGGCTTATAGTAAGGAGTGGTCTTGTCAACTTTGGAATCGTATACTGTTTGTACCTTACGAACTTGCGTTTGCAAGAATACTTGTCCCAAGACAAGGTAACCAAGGCAAAAACTATAAGCACGCTCGCCTAGAACTTTTTTCACTACAGATAGCATCCATAGGCCTAAAACGACCATTTTACCTGAAATCGAGGCTTTTACCTGAGCGTATTTTTCCTTCACCTGAGTTAGCATACTAGTCGATTTCTAATTTTTCCAAGATACTCATTAAATCAGAAAAATCGCGAAAACCTGGACGGTCTTCTTTTCCTGCCATTAAGCCTAATCCTTGAATGGAGGTTTGCTCCACCCATTCCTCTAAATCTTCCTCTGGCACCTCTAAACCAAGAATAATCGGATATTGCGCCGCCCAAATCTCAATTGAGGATTCCATTCCCTCCAACGATTCCGGACTATCTCCGGTAAGCAAAAAATGAGAGACATAAGGTGCCGCTGAAGCAAATAGAGCAGGCAAATTATCCGTATCAATGTTTACGCGAAGTATTTTAGGTAAATCGATATCTTGAATTAATACTAAATTCACCTTCGAATCAATCTCTATCGCATCTGGTTGATGTGATGCGACTAAAGTTTTTATCTCCTCTGGTTTCAATCCTGCACATTCGCCTACAATCTGAACTCCCGCTAACCAGTTTCGAATCTCTACAAATTTCTCTAGAGGCATTGCCAAAGGGAAACCCAACCACTCTACTCCCATTCCTGCACAATACCGTGCATCGGAGAGATTTTCAATCGAACTGACTTTCACTTTGGTTTTTAACATAGACGGGGTTCATACAATAAAGCAAAAATACGCTTTGTATGCGTATTTACAAAGATTAGCCGTAACTTGCAGCATAATTTCGTCAGGCATTGAACCTGAGCAGTAAATATGGAGAAAAAAGGACGCGTCTTAGTCGCTATGAGTGGCGGAATCGACAGCTCAGTCGCAGCTGTTTTACTACACGAACAAGGTTATGAAGTCATCGGTATGACCATGAAAACATGGGATTATGCGAGTTCAGGTGGCGACAAAAAAGAAACAGGCTGTTGTTCATTGGATTCTATCAATGATGCGCGCCATATCGCTGTTTCCCTTGGTTTCCCCCACTATATTTTAGATATCAGAGAGGAATTTGGTGATTCGGTCATCGATTACTTCACGAACGAATACATCGAAGGCCGCACGCCTAATCCCTGCGTAATGTGCAACACGCACATTAAATGGGATGCTTTATTGCGTCGGGCGGATCAATTAGGCTGTGAATTTATAGCGACTGGCCACTATGCTCAGATCCGCGAGGAGAACGGCCGCCATATTATTTCCAAAGGTGTAGACGTATTAAAAGATCAGTCTTATGTGCTTTGGGGCGTTTCGCAAGAGAGTTTAGCGAGGACGATTTTGCCTTTAGGACATTTAACAAAGGCTCGCATTCGCGAAATGGCAACCGAGCGTGGATTCGTCGATTTAGTCAATAAATCGGAGAGTTATGAGATCTGTTTCGTGCCGGATAACGATTACCGAGGATTCTTGAAAAGACGCGTTCCTGAATTAGAGGAGCAAGTAAAAGGCGGTAATTTCATCGACACGGACGGTAAAATTATCGGAAAACACGAGGGATATCCCTTTTATACAGTAGGCCAAAGAAAAGGCTTAGGAAAAGCCTTCGGCTATCCAGCCTTTGTTATTGAAATTCGCAAAGAGACCAATGAAGTGGTAATCGGTAAAGTGGAGGATTTGAATCGCACCGGCATGTGGGTGGGTCAATTAAATCTACAGAAATACGCTTCCATTCCTGAAGAGGGCATTGAAACCATCACAAAAGTGCGGTATAAAGATGCCGGAACGGCGGGTCATATCGAACAAGTAGGCGACCGAATCAAAGTAGATTTCGCTTTTGACGTGTCAGGAATCGCGCCTGGTCAAGCTGCCGTGTTTTATGAAGGGGATGATGTTGTAGGTGGTGGCTGGATTTTAAAGTCCTACCAGAAAGGCAGCGTCTTCGAAAACATCCAATCTTTCCAGACTACTTAATTTTCTGGTGAATTCGGGGCATTTGAATGAGCTCCATATCAAAAATCCGTTTCCCATCAATCTTGAATTGTAGGGCGGTTTGCTCTTGATGAAAACCATGTTGCCCTGCTGCACCTGGATTTAGAAATAACATCTGGTTGCGATTCTGATCCCTTTTTACTTGCAAAATATGGGAATGTCCACAGACAAAAATATCCGGCAACCCCATCGCAAACGTCTCTAATGCATCTGGCTTATAAGAGGAAGGCGCGCCCGCAATATGTGTTATGGCGACGGTTACTTGCTCACAGGTAAATCGAGCGATTTTGGGAAACATATTTCTAATCGTCCGGTCATCAATATTCCCATAGACGCCATACACCGGTTTCCCAAAACCCATCAGCGTATCTGCCACCGCCACCGATCCCCAATCCCCTCCATGCCAAATCTGGTCACAAGCTTCCACATGCGGAATCAAGCGCGGATCCAAATAGCTGTGCGTATCGGAAAGAACTAAAATCTGTTGCATTTACTTGTGTAAGGAGATCAATTTACCGGAAGAAATCAACGTATTTGACTTCCATTGCGCTTTTTCTGCTTCGAAGGCCGCCTTCTTTTCCGCCGAAATATCTTTCGTTACCCAAGCTGGCGAACCCGCATCCTTCCAAGCAGAATACCAGTAAGATGCTACCCGATGTGATGACTGAATCATTCGATTGGGGATAGAAGTTCCTAATTTATCGCCATAGGCTTGAATAAACTCATCCGTATAATAGCGAAGTGTTTTCCCATAACGCTCTACCATTTTAAAGGACTTTTCCTCACCTAAAGCCTTTCGAACCTCCGTCTCCGCTTTGAACATTTCCGGCAGCATGGCGTGTGATTCTAATAAAATCTGAAAAATAAAATCCTGCGGTTTAGCTATGTATTCCGGCACTTTAGGCTGAAATAAGGCATAATTTTTTAATTGTGCTTCAGGAACTAAGCTCTCCCACAAAACGTGCATGCCTTTCTGATTCGTTAATTGACCATCGTGATTTTTCGTTGTGTGCAAAGGAACGTGTGCATCAGCCACATAGTGTCCTAAATCAGCTGCATAAAATAAGACTGAATCGCGCATCTCATTTTTGAAGGCATGGACTAAACGACCATATACTCGAGTCACCTCCCAGGGCACCAATCCCTCTTTGCGTAAACTATCAATGCTATATTTCGCCACGGCTTGTTTAAAATCGTGAGGAATATCCGTCCGATAATTAGGGCCAAAAACATCAGCGTCCATATCCAAATAATGCTTCGAATCCTCTGTCTTGTCATCTTTACGGCGTACATCCGGACGAATCGACTGTTGCACGATGTAGTCCTGATTTGCATAGAAGAACAAGCCTAGGTCTGCAGGTAATGGGTAAATGGCAATTTGCTGTAAGGTTTTGTGAGCTAAAAAGCCCCAGGAAACCAAGAAACCACAGACAAGAAGCAGAGATAATTTGCGCATATTATTTTTTTGAAATGAATGTTTTAGGGGCGAAACCATATTGTTTTTTAAAGGCACGAGTAAAATAGGCCGGATCGTTAAATCCTACTTGGTAGGCAACTTCTGATACGTTTAAGGAACCTTTTTCTAATAATATTCTAGCTTGCTGCAAACGAATCGAACGAATAAACTCATTTCCAGCAAGCGAAGTTAACATTTTCAATTTACGGTAGAGCTGCATTTTGCTCATATCTAAAGCTTGCTCTAAATGCTCCACATCAAAATCGGCCTCATCTAGATGTTCAATCACCACCTGAGTAGCCTTAGACAAGAATTCATCTTCGAACACAGGGGATTGTTGTAGATCTTGGTTCATCACCGAATCCTGCCAACTCTTGCGCATCCGCTCTTTCGCCTCTAATAATTTAGCTACACGTAATTCTAAGATATCAGCGTGAAAAGGTTTGGAGATAAAATCATCCGCTCCGGATTGCATTCCCTCGATTTGGCTCTCTTGAGAACTTTTCGAAGTCAAAATCACCACAGGTATGTGACTCGTTTTTGAATTCTTGCGAATCTCTCTACATAGACTTACTCCAGACATTCCTGGCATCATCCAATCCGTTATCACCATATCAGGCAAATAAGTGAGAGCCATTTCCATCCCTTTCTCTCCTCTATCTGCCTCAATTACCTGGAACGATTTTTCGAAAATTTCCCTGATAAACCCACGCATCTCCTCGTGGTCCTCAACAATTAAAAGAATTTGCTTCTCTTGCTGAATCGCTACGACTTCTTGACCTATTGGCTCTTTGACTGCCGGAAGACTTCCAGTTCTCACCCAGCTAGGTTCAAAAGCCTCCTGGGTCACTGGAAAATGTAGTTTAAAAACGGAGCCTGCGCCTAAATCACTTTGGACATCAATTGTTCCCCGATGTACTTCGATCAGTTCCTTACACAAAGAAAGACCAACTCCTGTTCCCATCCGATCCACCTTTTCGGGAATCTGATAGAATCTGTCAAAAATATGCAGAATATGCTCCTCACTAATACCTTTACCTGTATCCATCACTTGAATGGATACTTTTGAAATCGTCTCCTGCGCGTCCTGAAAGGTTTTGTGCAGTTCCAAACGTATCCCTATAATTCCTTCCTCTGGTGTGAATTTGAAGGCATTAGACAGTAAATTCGTCACACACTTTTCGATGATATCGGCGTCGTAATAAACAAAAAGTGAATCAATCGGTGACTCCCACTTTAATTTGATTTGCTTTTGTTGCGCGTACGCATCAAAACTCTGTTTAATGGAATTCAGTTGTTTTACTAGGTCATGCTTCTCCACCACTGGCTCCACATTGCCTGATTCGATTTTAGATAAATCAAGTAATTGATTGATGAGTCTCAGTAATTTTTGAGCATTTTGGTAAATCGAATTAATCTTCGTCTTCTGATCTTTGTTCAAGCTCGCATTAGAGATAAAATACTTCTCTAAAGGACTGGTAATCAGCGTTAAAGGTGTACGTAATTCATGTGAGATATTCGTAAAGAAATGCGTCTTGACCTGCTCTAATTCTTGAATGCGCTCCTTCTCAATTTCTTTCAAACGAATATCTGTCCGGAAAGCTTCTCTGATTCGAACCTCCCTTATAAATGCATAGATACCTGCTGCAACCAATAAAATATATAGTAGATAAGCCCACCAGGTTCTATACCAAGGCGGCAATACGGTAATTTTCAATTCATACGGCTTTTCAGCCCAAACACCATCCGAATTACTAGCCTTCACTTTGAATACATAATCCCCTGGACTTAAATTCGTGTAGGTAACCGTACGCTGTGTTCCCACTAAATTCCACTCTTTTTCAAAACCCACTAAATAATAGGCATAACGGTTGTTTTTAGGTCTTTGATACTCCAAAGCCACAAAATCCAAACTAAACACCGTTTGATCAGGTTGGAGAATTAAATGCTTAGTAGATAAAATATCGACTGTTAATGGTGAGTTTTCTTGCCCCACTTCCACATCCTTATTGAAGATTTTTAATTTAGTGAAATAAACTGGAGGTACCTCTAAACGCATACGTAAGCTATCCGACTTCAAATAATTCAAACCGTTAACTCCTCCAAAAAACAACCAATTCTGATTATTTTTAGCCACCGCGTTTGTCATAAATTCTTTCCCCTGAAGTCCATCTGCTTCTTCGAAGTTGACAAATTTTAAGGTTTTGGAATCCATTTTTGAAATACCTCCATTCGTCGAAAACCATAAATCCCCTTTTGCATCTTCCACTAAACCACGCAAAGAGTTACTACCTAATCCATCATTTACCGTATACACCTTAAACCCTTTTTCAGGCCCCAAGTATTGGTTTAACCCTCCACCTTGCGTCATTACCCAAATCCGCTTTTTTCGATCCTGGTAAATTTTATTCACGTGATTATAGCTCAAGGCACCTGACTCAGCAGATTTAACATAATGGCGCAATTTATGTGTCGCTATATCGAACACATAGAGACCATAGCTTAGGGTGCCAATCCAAATTTCTTTACCATTTAATACCCGAATTGCTGAGATAGATTTATTCATGAAATTAGATTTTCCTAATTCCGTAAAGGGCACCGTATATTGCCCTGTTTTTGGATTAAAAGAAACGATACCTTGACCAGCAGTTCCTAAAAGAAACTCCGATTTGAAGGGTTCTAAGGTGTTAAAATTAGCCTCCCTCACACCAGGCTTAAAAGGGTAATCGACTAACTTTTTATCCTTCGAGAATAGATTAATCCCTTTCCCCCAAAGTCCTACCCAAACCCCACCATCACCAGCAGGATGAATAAAATTCACATCATACGTCTCTGTAGAGTTTAATTTATTCGTAGAAGCGCTCTTCAAGTAATGCGTTACTAGACCTGATTTATGATTAAAATAAGATAAACCTACATTACTACCTACCCAAACTCCTCGATCCTCGTCTGCTAGCAGCGTACTCACTTTATTACTTAAAAGGCCCTGAAGTGAATTCGGCTTATATCGCAAGACGGCAAAACGCGGTTTTTGGAAGAAAGAAATATTCAATCCTGCTTCCCACGTACCTACCCAGGTATTTTCATTCGCATCCGTAAAAAGACTCATGATGGAATTAGAAGACAATCCTAATTCTGGATCCGGGTTCGATGGAATATTGGTGTAGTTCTTAAAATCCTCTCCATTCAACTTGTAGACACCATTGTCGGTACCTATCCACAAATTTTGTAAGGCATCTTTTGCTAAAGAAGTGACAATATTTTGACGAGATAGAGGATCAGATGCTTGGTAAAAGACGACTTTAAATTGTTGGGTTTTAGGCGTAAAACGGTAAATTCCTCTGCCATCTGTACCTACTAAAATATCACCATTCTTCGTTTCAAATAAAGCCCTCACTCGGTAACTATTTCCTCCAAACTGATAAGGAATAAAACTTTGTGCGTTTAGCTGAGAAAGTAAATAACCCGTCCTCGTCCCCATCCACACAGTTCCAGAAGAATGCTTAAATAAACGCGTCACTTCTTTTACAAAGGGATTCTTCCATTCTGACTCTTGCGCAATTAATTGATTAGTTCGAATATCATATACTAAATAACCTAAACCCAAAACAGCCACCCCCATCTTCCCTTTTCCTAATTTTAATATACTCGGAATAGTCGAATTGGATATATCTTGGCCGGTAGGCCCTTTCGAAAAACGAATTATCTTTCCTGTCGCTAATTCAATCTTATTTAATCCAGAATTACGCGTACCTACCCAAAGATTTCCTAAATCATCCTCAGCTACGGTAAATATTTCGCTACCACTTAAGGTATTCGGATCGCTGGGATCATTTCGATAAATCTTAAAATTATGACCATCATAGCGATTCAAACCATCACCTGTAGCAAACCACAAAAAGCCTTTTTTGTCTTGAGTAATTTTATAAATGGAACTTTGAGATAAACCTGAGGCGGTACTTAGTCGTTCATAGCGAGTCTGTTTTTGGGCCGTCGCACCCAAAGAGAGTAATAGCAAGAAACCAATGAGGGTCTTTTTCATTCGAACTTTAAATTTAGGGAATAATACAAAGAAATTGGACGGATTTATCCTGAAATAAACATTTGCAAGAATTGTCCTCGTATTTGTAAGATTCGTCCTATGCTACACTGGGCTATGTGAGTAATTTTGAACCAAGAATTTTTCTTCGATATGAATAAAACATTTGTTTCATTTAACGTAAAGAATTCAGGAAACAAACTTCCTAAATACCAGCAACTAGTGAATTCACTTTTGCAGGATATTGAGATGGGGGAATTAAAACCTGGCGAGCGACTGCCATCGATTAACGAGGCCTCGGAAGAATGCTACCTTTCTCGGGATACCGTGGAAAGAGCTTACACCGAATTGCACAAAATGGGAGCAATTACGTCCATTTTCCGCAAAGGTTATTTCATCTCAGAGTCCAGTCTGAAAATAAAGACGAAAGTACTTTTCTTAATCGGACGCATGACAGAAACAAATCAAACACTCTATAACGCATTTTTAGATCATTTCGGCAAAAACGTGATGGTCGATATTTATACCTACCAGTACAAGCCACGTGAATTCAAAGAAATTATCGGGCAGCAACTTGGGAACTACCATTATTACCTGATTCAGCCTCATTTAATCGACGAGGATGAAGAAACTGTGAAGATTTTACAAAAGATAGCAGGGGATCGCTTGATTTTATTAGACCAAAATTTCGGAACCATCCGTCATTCTAGTCTGATCTGCCCTCCTAACCCCTCGCTTAAAAAGATTTTTAATACCCAACTAAACCTGTTTAATAAGTACCGCAGTCTTAATTTAGTGTTGAGCGAAGACGAATACTTCGATCCTGAATTAATTAATGCGTGTAGTGAATTCTGCGAAGCGAATTCATTGAATTTCCAAGTATTAGATGGCCTAGAAGAGGACGATTACAGACAAAATGAGGTTTACTTCACCTTGTCAGATACCGATCTTTTCCAGGCTATCAAATACGCGGAGAAAAAGAAGTGGACATTAGGAAAAGATGTAGGCATCATTTCCTTGAATGATCATCCATTTAAAGAAATCATTGCCGGAGGAATCACAGTCGTGAGTACTCACCCGGAGAAATTAGGCCAAAAAGCAGCCGAAATGATCCTCACCAATAAAAAGACAGCGGAGGTCATAGAACCTAGCTTACTTATACGATTATCACTTTAGGGTTTTATTTTGCTTGAAAAGGGCCGTGGATTCACGGCCTCTTTTTTTTCACGTAATCTATGTTCCGCTGAATCCCTTTCAACTTCGTACGTTTAATGGCAGAATAGTGAAAAAGAGTTTGGAAAACTTCTTCTGAAAGCCCTTCCCAATCCACCTCTTGTAATTTAGTATCAAACCTCGTTTCCTCATGAGGCTTCGAAAAACGATTCCAAGGGCACACATCTTGGCAAATATCACAGCCAAAAATCCAGTTTTCAAAATCCCCCGTTAGATTTGCCGGCATTTGATCTTTTAATTCAATAGTAAAATACGAGATGCATTTACTCCCATCCACCACATAGGGTGATATTGCATCCGTCGGACAGGCATCAATACATCGCGTACAAGTACCACAAAAATCCTTGATAGGCCCATCCGGAGCCGCTTTCAGATCAATTAATAGCTCAGCTAAGAAATAGAAACTTCCCTTTTTAGGTATAATCAAATTCGCATTCTTTCCGATCCAACCTAACCCCGATTTCTTTGCCCAGGCTTTCTCTAAGACCGGCGCAGAATCCACAAACATCCGACCAGAAAACTCGCCTACCTCCTCTTGAAGCGAATCCCACAGCATTTGCATTTTGTCTTTGATTACCCGATGGTAATCTTCCCCATAGGCATACTTCGAAATCTTGAATGGATTTGCCTGAATTTCTTCGGCTGGAAAATAGTTATAGACCAGAGAAACGACGGTTTTGCAACCATCTACTAACTTCCGTGGATCTAATCTTTTATCGAAATGATTCGCCATATAGCCCATCTCGCCGTGTTGATTCGAATTCAACCAAGCTTCTAAGCGAGGTGCTTCTTCCTCTAGAAATCCCGCCTCCGAAATACCGCAAAAGGCAAAACCAAATTGCTGGGCTTTTTGCTTAATGTGCTGTGAAATTTGAGCGGGACTTTTTGACATTTGTCTAAAATTACGAAGGCCATTTCATTTATGCCAAAGTGTCAGAAAATTGTTTTTGGTATTGAATTTGTAAAGGGAAGAACGCAATCGTAATTTTGTAGTATGAAAAAGAAAGAAAACGAACCAACGCCTGAGGAAGAAATTATCAATCAAGAAGTAGAAAACACCCAAGAAGCTGAAGAAACGGCTCCGGTGGATGAATTAACGGAGATGAAGGAAAAATACCTTCGCTTATATTCAGACTTCGAAAATTTCCGTAAACGTACGGCTAAAGAGAAAATAGAACTTATCCAAACTGCATCGGAACGTTTAATCGTAGACTTATTACCTGTCATCGACGACTACGAACGCGCTTTGGCCAATGCACCTGAAGGAGAAATTTCCGAAGGAACCCAATTAATCTTCACCAAAATCGGAAACATTCTTCAATCCCAAGGCTTGAAAGAACTACCCGCAAAAGGAGAAGTATTCGATGCCGAAATCCACGACTGCATCACACAATTCCCTGCACCTAGCGAAGAAGAGAAAGGTAAAGTGGTAGAGGTAGTTGAAAAAGGATATAAATTACATGAAAAAGTCATCCGCTTCGCGAAAGTGGTGGTCGGAAATTAATAGATAATGGCATCAAAAAGAGATTATTACGAGATATTAGGGGTTTCTAAATCCGCATCGGAAGATGAAATCAAGAAGGCATACCGCAAAATGGCGGTCAAATACCATCCAGATAAAAACCCCGATAATAAAGAGGCAGAGGACAAATTCAAAGAAGCCGCTGAGGCTTATGAGGTATTGAGCAACTCCCAAAAGAAGGCACAATACGACCGTTTCGGTCACGCTGGAATGGGTGGAGCAGCTGGCGGCGGTTTTGGCGGTGGAGGAATGAATATGGAAGATATCTTCTCACAATTCGGAGATATCTTCGGTGGAGGAGATGAAAGCCCATTTGGAAGTTTTTTCAATCAAGGCCGTGGAGGTGGAAGACGTCAACGCAAAGGAACTGATCTTCGTATTAAGCTTAAGCTGAATTTGGAAGAAATTGCAAACGGTGTTGAAAAGAAAATCAAAGTAAAACGCCACGTAGCTTGTAAAACGTGCGCTGGAAACGGATCGAAAAACGGAACAGACCTAAAAACCTGCGGCACTTGCCAAGGTTCAGGTCAAGTACGTCAAGTACAACAAACGATGTTAGGCCAAATGGTCACATCCTCTACCTGTCCTCACTGTAGTGGAGAAGGAAAAACAATAGGCGCAAAATGTGGCGATTGCTTCGGAGAAGGCCGCATATTAGAGGAAGAAATCATCCCAATCAAAATCCCTGCTGGAGTCTCTAATGACATGCAACTTTCCATGTCAGGAAAAGGAAATGTTCCGCCAAGAGGTGGCGTAGCCGGTGATTTATTGATTGTGATTGAAGAAGAAGCTCACGAACTATTACACCGAGACGGCAATAACGTGATTTACGATCTATACGTAAACTTTGTAGATGCTGCGTTAGGAACATCTGTGGAGGTACCTACTATTAGTGGAAAAGCAAAAATTACCTTGGACCCAGGTACGCAAAGTGGTAAAATACTTCGCTTAAAAGGTAAAGGCATCAAAGAACTAAACGGATATTCTATTGGAGATCAATTAGTTCACGTGAATATCTGGACGCCTAAACAAGTGAGCAAAGAAGAAACAGAGTTATTAGAAAAGCTTCGCTCCTCTCCTAACTTCGCCCCACAACCGGGGAAGGCAGAAAAGGGGTTCTTTCATAAGGTGAGGGATATGTTTTCATAAAAAGCTTCGCTTTTTATGAAAACATAGTTAAGAGATAATAGAGTAAAGAGTAGAGATTTTATACTTCGGACTCATTTCCTCCGGACTAACTAATTAGATACTAACAAAAAAGGGGCTTATGCCCCTTTTTTGTTACCCATATCTTTACTCTATACTCTATAATCTCTACTCTCAGATACTACTGCAACCTCGCCATCTGCTTATTAAACTTCGCCTCTAACGGCTGATATTTCGCAGGGCTCACCTTAGAAGCCTTTAGAGCAGAAACGACTAGGTTCATTTCGTATATAGCGATTTGAACATCACGTTCGTGAGCTCCATATCTACCGTCTAAATAATAGTCTAATAACTGATCATCCCGATCTACGATACGCTTAGCCATTTTCAACGCAGACGCTGCATCACCTACTGAAATATAAAGCTCCACCATACTAGCAGAGAATTGATCATAAGGAATAACTTTATCCGGCATTTTCTGCTCCAAATGATCTAAAACCTTCTTCGCTTGAGGCAAATTTCCTTCACGCACTAATTGATCCGCTAAACGATATACACTCAAGCGAGCCGTTACAGAAGGAATTCCTAAGTAGAAGTCACCATGATAATAGATTTTGTCATTATCAAGGCCTCTCCAGAACATCTTTTTCAAGATGTTTTCTGACATGATTTGGGTGTTTACATAGCCATCGTTTGCACCTGGAATTTTGAAAGGCATCAAACGATATGCATATCCTTCTAATTGCATCGATTCCTTTAAACCTAAATATTGGTCATTTGGTAAGGTTGACGCGAAATAAATCGGACGTTTCCAACCAGACATCGCGTTATTAGAGATGATCTCTAATTGAATCAATTCCCCTTTGTAGATGTTGTGTGAAGGCAATTTCCAACCCAAGACTGGGGACATATACGGAACAAACTGCTTAGGGAACCAGTTTGATTTAGCTACTGCTGCAATGTCGACGGGAATCA